>DGYMJ06203__coassemble_544_pt1 | contig 21922 bp, 19 predicted proteins | sample DGYMJ06203__metabat2_high_PE_015 | metagenome-assembled genome bin DGYMJ06203
GGGAGACCCCCCCCCCCCGCCTATCACCAATTGGCGAAGCTGCTCGATCTTCTCGCGCACCTTCATCGACCTGCGCACCGGTATGGGGATCTCCACGCCGCCGGTCAGGCGGACCGAATCGGCATCCCACGAGATGACATGCAGGATGTTCGCGATGCTTCCGCGCCGCACCTCGAAGAACCGGTCGGCAGGGAACTTCTTCGACAGCTCGCCGATGCCCTGACGTGCACGCAGGGTCTTGCTTAGGCAGTGGATCATCGTGTACTGACGGTCCGCCTCGAGATACACGACGTCGAACGTGCGCAGCACATGGGTCGCGCCGCCGATCTCGCGCACCTCGATGCTCTCACGATCGCTGTACTGGCTCGCGAGCATACGCACGTAGCGATACGCCTCGCGTGAAAACCCTACCGGAAAGTACTCCCCTTTCCTCGAGATCGTCACCGGGTTCGACATGTGCAGATGCACGATCTCGAACGGCTGATCGCCGACGAGGTCACGCAGGATCACCGTCAGGCGCTGGCGCGACCCAAACGCCGAGCCCATCTCGGGATTGTTGATGCCGTAGTACCATCCCGTCACGACCGTGACGCCGCCCTCCGAGGCAATCGCCTCATAGCTCTCATCGACGAGCACGACCTCGGGCGTGCTCTGGCAGATGTTGCGGTACAGGTCGACCGACTCGTCCCGATCGAGCCGGTACTGGTCCTCCTGGGCCGCGATCCAGACGAAGTCCGCGGCGAGGACCTTCTCGAAATACGCGAAGTCGTTACTCCAGAACCTGTGCATGAATTCACGGACGAACGACTCCGCTGCGCGACAATGCTTTGCCGTATCCATCTTCATCACTCCCGACCTATCGTGTCGACTACAGTTTCCCACCTTTACTCCCCTGCACGCTGCTCAGGGGAATGAAGGACGGGGAATTGGAAATAAAAGACGGCCCAAGGCGCGCCAGCCCTCACGAGATGGGGACGGACTCCTCCACCAGGCATCCCCCGCCATCCGGCCCCGAGCGCAGGGCGAGCACCCGGTCGCAGAAGGGAAGCACCTCCCGGCGATGCGTGATGAGCACGCAGGTCGGACGGGGCGTGCGCTCTCTCAGCGACCGCATGATCGAAAGCTCCGTCGCCTCGTCGAGCGCAGAGGTCGCCTCGTCGAGCAGCAGAAGCCCCGATCGCCGCAGCAGGGCGCGCGCGATGGAGATGCGCTGCGCCTGGCCCTCGGACAGCCCGAGCGCCCGCTCGCCGATGCGCGTACCGAGCCCTTCGGGCAGGCTGCGCACGAAGTCGAGGGCGGATACGTCCGCCAGCGCGCGCTCGATCTCACCGTCGCTCGCATCTGCGTTCCCCACCTGCAGGTTCTCGCGAATCGTCCCCGAGAACAACGTGTTGCCCTGCGGCACGTAGCCCACGCGGGGACGCGCCTCGATGCAGGATTGCGGCACGCCGTCGCACGTAAGGGCGAGCGTGCCCGACGTGGGCTCAAGCAGCCCGAGCAGAAGCCGAACGAGCGTCGTCTTGCCCGCACCCGACAGACCCATGAGGGCGACGACCTCACCGGGGGCGATCGAGCAGGAAAGGCCGCTGAGCACCGCTTGGCCCTGGCCTCCCGCGCCGCCCGCGCCATAGGAGAAGCTCACGTCGCGCGCCTCGATACCCAGAGCGGGGCTGGGCGCGCCACTCGGGACATCCGTGCGCACGGGGGCCTCCTGCTCGAAGGCAGCCACCTCGCGCACGCGCGCCACCGAGGCCATGACCGACGCGGCGCGCGGAAGGATGCCGCCCAAGCTCGCAAGCGAGGACTGCACCTGCGACACGAGCGACAGGAACGCCACGAAGGTGCCGTAGGTGACCGTACCCCCCATGATGCCCAAGATCCCGTGCAGGAAGGCGAAGAGGTAGGCGCCCACGAAGGTGAACGACATGACGCCGTTGGCGACGGCGGACAAAAGGGCGCGCTGGGCGACGAGCCGCTCGTGCTCCCCCTGCAGCTTCGAGAGGGCCTCGGCCTCGTCCGATTCGGCTCCGAACGCCTTGACGACCTCGACGTGCGCGATGGTCTCCTGGGCGCGCTGGCGGTAATCCGCCTCGGCTTGCTGGACCTTCTGCTGCAGCATGCGCAAGCGGATGCTCAAGACGGCGCTCGTCAGCACGGCGACCGGCGTGAGCACCGCCACGAACAGCGCGAGCGACGCGTCGTAGTGGATGAGAAGCGCGAAGGCGGCGACCGCCTGCACGACCATCGCCAACAGGCTCACGGCGGTGCCGGTGAGACCCGACGAGATGGACGACACGTCGCTGGTCAGCCGGCTCAGCAGCTGTTCGCTATGATGGCCCGTCAGGGCATCCCACCGTCCGCCGAGCAGACGGCGGTAGAGCTCTTCGCGAAGATGGTTGGACAGCCGCTCGCCGAGCATCGTGGAGAACCACGACAGGCCGATCGAGACCGCGCTCGTCGACACCTGGACGACGATGAACAGGCCGATGGCGAGCCAGATGCCGTCAGCATGAGACACCGCCGCATCGATGACGCCGCGGTTGACCGCCGCCGAGGCGACGCCCAGCAGCACCGTCAGCGTGCGCAGGGCGCTCAGCAGGCCCAAACGGGCGCGGTAGCCGCCGAGCATGCCGAGCAGCCAGCGCGCAGCGCCGATCCAGTCATCGGGAAGCTGCCCGAGCTTCTGATCCAGCCAGCCCTTGAGTTCGCTCATGCGCCGCCACCGCCCCTCACCAGGCTTCCGACGCGGCGCACGGCGCGCTTGATCGGTACCGGCAGCCGCCACAGCCGGCTGCGGATGGGCAGGCAGCGCAGCCACAGCGCGCCCCAGATGCGCATGATGCCCGTCCGCATGGGCAGCACGCGGCTGCCGCGCTTGACGCGCTCGACGACGGCGAACACCCGGGCGCGCGGGACCTCTTCGGACCAGAGCTGGCCGTCGCCGTTGATGCGCAGGATATCGGGTGCGGCCATGCCCACAATGCGATGGAGCACCACCTGGCTCCCGCGCCAGAAAAACACGATGTCACCGATGTGCAGGGGCTCGTCGGCATCGACGGCGCGCAGGTAGACCGTATCGCGGCCTTCGCGCAGGGTCGGCACCATGCTGGTGCCCTTCACCACGAGCGGGCACAGCGCGCCATCCGACCCGAGCGCGGCGACCAGCGCGGCGAGCTCGCCTGCGCGATATGCATGGCGCTCGATATGTCTGTCGCGGGCGCTCATCGCTACGCTCCGAACACCGCATCGCGCGTCATGCGCGCCGCTTCCTCGTCGGGACGACATGACAGCAGGTAGATCGGGACCTCCTTCATCATGGCGTCAAGCGTGGCGAGCGAGGCTTCCGTTGCCGCCTGATCCCAGAACGGATAGCGGATGTTGTTGTAGAGACGCGGCATCATCTCCAGGGCGCCCAGCGGACGAATCCGGTTGCACGGCGCCTGCTCGAGCACGACCACGGCCGCCAAAGGGGCCCATACGTTGCGCACATAGGGCGACGAGCCGGACCACGGTGAACCGTAGGCGTTCCATTGGCCGTCGATGCGGCGGATGAATGCGCGGTCGCCGTTCATGATCTGGGCCCCGAGGTGCTCGACCCACAGGTCGGCCTGCGTCGACTTTCCGGTTCCCGACGCCGCCGTGAACGCGACGGCGCGCCCGTCGTACTCCACCAGCGATGCATGGACCAACAGGGTCTCGGCGCGCGACACGACCGGCAGCAAGGAGAGCATCACCATGTTGAGAACGGAGCACTCCCAGGTGCGCGGGCCTATGAGAACGGTGGCGCGGACGCCGTCGAACTCGAGGACGGCGGTGCGGTCGGGCATGCCCTCGTAGGTGTTCCAGCCAACGAGGACATCGCCCCGATGCGCCATGGCCGTGACCCCCGTCACCACTTCCGGCTCCGGAACGTCGGGCAGGGCATCTACGGAACGGCCCTCGATGATCAGCCGGGGACGATCGTGCCCCGCATCGGCCCGGCCGAAGACCGCCAGATCACGCGGGCAGGCAGCACCCCTCCATTCAATAGGTATGTCGCAAAGTGTCAAGTACATATGCAACCTCTTGCGTCATGTCCTCAACGATTACCGGTCAAAACTGACTCATGGCAGAACGACTTTCGTGTTTGAATCATTGTATGTACGCAACCTTGAGCCGACCTTAAGACCGACAAGGTGTTAACGAATGTGCGGCACGGCCGAAACGAATGGGAGCCCCGAAACCCCACATGGGACGGATTCAAAACCAGATGGACTTCGCCCGTATCGTTTTGCCTGTACAAAGGGCCTGATGATGAACGGAGACGACTTGAATTTGAAATCAGCGTCGAACGAACGGCCCGCATCTCGAGGGACGAAGGGCATCTCTTTCGTTCACAATTGATAACGTTCGTTCTGGTAGGCAAGAACGGGCCGCCGGTGCCCGGTGCCGGGCGAGGAAGCGGTTAGTCGGCGCTTCCCTCGGATGCAGCGGCCTCGCTTGCGCGCTCGATGAACGTCGCGCGCTTGAGGCGCAGCTCGCGGCGGACCTCCTCGGAACGGCGAGAGGGCAGCCTCACCGTCACGTCACCGGTAAGCAGCACCTCGTCGGCATTCCAACCTCGCACATGGGCGATGTTGGCCACGCACCCGCGCCTCAGAAGAACGAAGTCGTTTTGAGGAAGACTGCTCCCGACGGCACCGATGCCCATTCGGACGCAAAAGGACCCATCGATGCAATGAACAAATGTGCGCTGCCGGTCCGCCTCGAGCCGAACGATGTCAAACGGCCTCAGCACATGGGACCGCCCCGTCACGTCGCGCATTTCAATCGACTCGTCATCATGGTACTGCGCGGCGAGCAACGCAATATACCAGTATGAATCCTTTGACAGGTCCAAGGGCAGCTCCCTGCCCTTGCGCAGAAGCGCAGTCGGATTCGACGCATGCTGATGCACGAGCTCGTAGCCGTCTTCAGTCTCGCGCAGCACCGCGGTGGTGCGCTGGCGCACGCGATATGCATGCCCTTCCTTCGGATTGCTCGTTACGACGAATGTCCCGATCACCACATGCACGCCGTCTTCAGATGCGATTTCACGAAAGTCCTCGTCGGAGATCACGACGTCCGGAAGCGTCTTTGAGATGCCCCCTTCGTACATAGCCCTCGTCTGCTCGCGATTGAGCAGGTACTGGCTCTCGAGAGACCCCACCCATGACAGGTCCTTTGCAGCCAGAAACGCATCATCCCAGTCGATCGTCCCGGTCCAGGATGCCCTGCAGAATGAACGCACCAGCTCAACGGGCTTGCTGCTCCTATCGGGTTCGCGCATACATCTCGCCTCTCATGCAGGCATACCTGCACACCGCATCGTTTTCCCTATGAATACCAAAAGATGGCTCGCACGTTTCGCGTTGTGACAGCCATTCTAGAAGAATCCTATACGCAACCGCAAAAAGCGATATGCGCGACACAAGAATGAAACCGACCCGTTCCAGAGGGGTGCGAAGATGCGCACCACTTGGGCGCCCCTCACGTTTCGGGGGTCACGCGCTCGGCAAATCCCGACGGCTCCCCATCAAAGCCTTGCAGATTCCAAGAGCTTCCCGACATCGCTTTTCGAAGCTCCTCGATTTGCTCGCGAACCTCGGAGGACCGGCGAATCGGAATGGGGATCTCGATATCGCCGGTGAGAACGACTTTGGCAGCATCCCACGACAGCACGTGCAAGATGTTCACGATGCAGCCGCGACGCACCTCGAAGAAGCGATTTTCCGGAAAGCGCTTGGACAGCGCGCCGATTCCCTGGCGGGAGCGCAGGGTCTTCGAAAGGCAGTGGATCATGGTGTACTGACGGTCCGCCTCAAGGTACACGACGTCAAAGATGCGCAGCACATGCATGGCGCCCCCGATCTCGCGCACCTCGATGCTCGCGCGGTCGCTGTGCTGGCTCGACAGCATGCGCACGTAGCGATATGCCTCGTGCGAGAAATTCACGGGATAGTACTCCCCCTTGCGCGAGATCGACAGAGGATTTGAGATATGGAGGTGAACGACCTGAAACGTATCGCCGGGGGCGTCGCGCAGCACGGCGGTCACGCGCTGGCGCGCGCTGAAGGCGACACCGGAATCAGGATTGCTGACGCCGTAAAACGAGCCCGATACGACCGTGACCTCGCCTTTCGTCATCACGGTGGTGTAGTCCTCGTCGATGATGGCGATATCCGACACCGAGCGCATCAGGTCTCGGTACAATGCAAGCGCCTGGTCGCGATCGAGACAGTATTGATCATCCTGCGCCGCGATCATCACGAAATCGCTCGCCGCGACGCGCTCGATGTACGCCTCGTCGTTTTCCCAAAACCGACGAAAGAAGTCGCGCACGAACGCCTCCGCCATCTGGCGCTTGTCTACCATCTCAGAGCGCATACCTTCATACCACCTTTTATTTGGACCAGATGTACGTTGCGATGCGGGCAGCATCGAGCTGCCCGCCGGCACCGATGGCGGACTCATGCGGATGGCCCGCTCGGCGAAATAAGCGAATCTCGTCACGGCACGTTCGATTACCCCATGTTCTTACCCACCGACGCGCGTTCCGGTTCAGCAAAACGACCGACAACACAAGTCGGCCCATCGCGACGCATAGACCCCAATCCGGCGCAGATCCGCGCGCGGAACCTCGGAATTGGTACACGTGCTATGACGTGTGCCGCATGTTTGCGCCCCGGACCGCTTCCAACCATGTTGGCCGTACGTAAGGGCGCTTGGACAGCCCGTCCAAGCGCCCTTTGCTGTAATTTGGTATCAACAGTCGTCCGATTTTCGGCCGTTGACCGGAACCAGGCGGCTTTTACCCCATAGCCGTTTTGCGTTATCGCAGGTCACACGGCATGGCACATCGATGTGCGCCGTACCAAAGCGGGAGATTTGATACCAGATTTCCCCAGATGTCAAAACCATCACCGCACGAAACGGCAAAAGGGCTTCTTTTGCTGTGCTATGCAGACCCTTGGTTCATCGTTCCGAACGTGCAAGAGCAGTCGCTCGCGCCACCAACCAGAATCTCCGAACAGCCATCGACGATCTGCGTATAGCAGGATCCTCCGTAACACGCCGCCGTCACGCGTTCGTCCGCGTCAATCACATAGATTTTCATGATAGGATCCGTGTATTCCCTTTTCATGCTCTTCAACTCCTTTCTTGAGGCGTCCAACCTCTTGGGCCAATGTTCGAGCCGCGCTGCACATCCGATCGCACACGCACTCAGGTGAGCCAGTTTCTGCCTCCAAAACGCCCGGACACGCAGCGCACAGATATCGATGATTACAGTCCGCGCATTCGCTGGGAGACCGGATGCCGTCTAGGTACTCGAGAAGCTGCCGCCATGCGAGCGCAAACCCATCTTCAAAGGGCTTGGCTTTACACGAGGACATGAAGCTGCACATCTCCATATCCCCATTCCAGTCAATCCAAAACGAGTTGCGATACGAACGGCACCGCGCGAACGGATGCATAGCAGGTAGCCTATCTTCACGATCGCCCCCAGTCCGATTCGTTCCGAACGAAACGTTGGATCGAAGCACCTTCGGCTTCTCAACCCGCAGGTTATCGACTGAATTCACCGTGCCCCGCACACCGGGAACAAGTCCTGTGCCAAAAACAATCGGAACATCAAAATCTTGCGCTATGGCGCACACGCCATCGAAATCCTGAATATTGATGGACGTCTCGGTAAACGCAAGAGAAAACCTGATGCCGGCATCCTGCAACATGCGCAAACCGCTCATCACTCGGTCAAATCCGTTATCGACCCCGCAAAGCAGCTCATACGTCTCGTTCGAAGCGCCGTACAGCGTGAAGCGCAGATGCGCTGGAGGACGCGTGGAGAACAGCCTGACGACGCTCCCATCGACCAGGGACCCGTTGCTCAAAACCGACACCAGAGCGCCCTGATCGACGATCCCCTCGTAAATCTCTGCGAAATCCGGACGGGTCAACACCTCGCCGCCGGTCAGCGTGATTCCGACCGTTCCGGCACCCAGTGCCTGCCGCGCCATATCGATCCACTCGTCCGCCGTGCGCAGGCGACCGAGTTCACGCATGCGCTTCGGATCGAGCCGCACGTAGCACATCTTGCAGGCGAAGTTACACAACGGCGTCAGCTCGAACGTTCCGAACGCCGGCGTACCGAGCTCCCGTGCCTGACTGCGCACGTGATCTTGGAACTCGACCCATCCCTTGTCCGAGAAGTCGAACATCGCTAGTCCTCCAGCCAGCCCTTGTCGGCGAGCTCCGCCACAAAGCTGCGAACCCCCGCTTCGGCACGCTGCCTATCCACGTCATACTCTGCGAGCACAGCGTCAACAAGTTCTTCCTCGGTGGCACCGTTCTCCAGTTTCCGCCAAATGAAGTCTCCCGTTTCCGAAAGCGCTATCACACCGGGGATGTCTTGTGTCCGCATGCCGACCGGCACAACCATGAACGAATCGCCGACCGCCCGACGAACGAATCCTTTGACTATTTTCATAGGCACCTCCTTCCGAGGAGCTGGTGAATTCATTGTATGGATGGTCGAAGTCGACATCGTGTCACATCATTCGACGTGACACGGATGGTGAGCGATTGCGAAACGAACGGCAGCCTGTCCCTATAATCAGAGGAACCCGTGTGGACAGTTGAACCGCGGATGCCTACGTCACCTTCTGCAGACATACTCCTCAAGTCGCAGCTCCCAGTCGGGCGCACAGAATCCCGTCGACTCGATCTTCGACAAGTTGAGCGTCGAGTGCATGGGACGAGGCGAATACGGCCCCGCGATGCCCGAGCGATAGCACTCGGTATTCACGGGAACCACCCTTTCCTCGTTCTTATGCTTCAAGGCAAATACACGCTGTGCGATATCCGCCCACGATGCAACCCTGCCGGTATTGGTCATGTTGTAAATGCCATATGGGGCGGCTGAGTCCAGCAGGTGCATGATTGCCCGCGCCAAATCCGATGCAAACGTCAGACGCCCAAGCTGGTCGTCAACAACCCGCACCTCATCCAGCCCATCATCTTCGTCCGCGCAGCGATCAGAGAGAGATTCCATAGTCCTTACGAAATTATGCCCCTCACCGACCACCCATCCCGTGCGGACGATGTAATGATGCGGGCAGACCGAAACCGCAGCGTCTCCCGCGGCCTTACTCTGCCCATACGCGCCGAGCGGCGCAGGCGGCTCACGTTCGTCATGGAGGTCTCTCACGCCATCGAACACGTAGTCGCTCGAGATGTGCACCAAGATGGCACCGCTTTCTGAGCACGCGCGGGCAAGCAGGGCAGGCCCGGTCGCATTGGCTCTCCAGCAGGATGCACGGCCCTCTTCCGTCTCGGCACGATCGACGGCCGTCCAAGCCGCGCAATTGATAACCGCGCCGTACCTACTCCAGACAATGCGGTCGTAGGCCGATGGATCAGCGATATCGAACGTATCGATATCGACGAAATCGCAGCGCCCCGCCTCTCCCCGCAATTCGATCTCGCGTCGCAACGCACGGCCGACCTGCCCAGAGCATCCCGTGACAAGTACGCGACGAGGAGCCATGGGCGCCACCTCGCACAAAGGCGGATGATGCCGGTCCGCCTCGGACAACGAGCAACGGTCAAGCGGAATGGGCCATGGGATCTTGAGCGTCGGGTCGGCAAGATTGACATATGTATACAGGCCCCTGCTGTCTGCAGACCAGTGGTCGTTGACCAGATACGAGTAGATCGTCTCGTCCTCGAGCGCTTGGAATGAGTTCCCGACGCCGCGCGGGACGAACGCCGCGCGACTCGGATCGAGAACGCACGCGTACACCCGCCCAAAGCACGGGCTATCCTCCCGCAGGTCGACCCACGCGCAAAAGGCAGAACCACGTGCCAGCGAGATAAACTTGTCCCACGGCTCCGCATGGATGCCGCGCGTCACTCCCCGTCGGAAGTTGAAGCTGACGTTGTTCTGCACCGGCCTGAAGTCCGGAACACCAAGCGCCACCATCTTCTCCCGCTGCCAATTCTCCTTAAACCATCCGCGCTCATCACCATGAACGGGGAGCTCAAGAATCATGAGCCCGGGGATGTCCGTTTGCTCAGCGCTCAGGCGCTTTTCAAATTCCCATGACGTCATCCGTGCCACCTGATCTCTATTACCGCTGTTCACCGAATGATCTCCCCTGCTGCAACGCGTTCGAGATGCCTGCCGTACACGCTTTTTCCGTACGCGTGCGCCGCATTCAGCAAATCCTCGGTAGAAATCCACCCGTTTTCCCAAGCGATTTCCTCCGGAACGCTCACCGGAAGCCCTTGACTTCGCTCGACGGACCGAACGAACTCGGAAGCCTCGTGAAGGCTCTCCATCGTCCCCGTATCCAACCATGCGAATCCACGCCCGAGCGTCTCGACGGAAAGAGCCCCTGCCTTGAGATATAGTTGGTTCAGATCTGTAATCTCAAGCTCCCCGCGCGCTGAAGGCTTCACGCGACGCGCGTAGTCGCACACGCGCTCATCGTAGAAATACAAGCCGGTCACCGCATAATGGGATTTAGGCTGCTCCGGCTTCTCCTCGATGGACACCGCCTGCCCGCGCTCGTTGAACTCCACGACGCCAAAACGCTGCGGATCGTCGACGTGGTAGCCGAAAATCGTAGCGACACCCTGCTGCGCCCGCGCCACGGCGCTGCGCAGCCTTGCCGACAGCCCGCCTCCATAAAAAATGTTGTCTCCGAGCACGAGGGCGCACGGTCCTCCACCGGCAAACTCCTCACCGATGATGAACGCTTGGGCGAGGCCGTCCGGCGAAGGCTGCTCGGCGTAGCTCAATGAAAGACCGAACCGAGCGCCGTCGCCGAGCAGCCTCTGGAAATTCGGAACGTCCCATGGCGTCGAGATAATCAGAATGTCTCGAATGCCCGCAAGCATGAGCGTTGAGAGCGGGTAGTAGATCATGGGCTTGTCGTAGACGGGCAGCAGCTGCTTCGACGTCACAAGCGTGAGCGGATACAGCCTCGTACCCGTTCCGCCCGCTAGAATGATTCCCCTCATGAGACCTCCCTGCTGATGGGGCAGACAAGAGAATCCGACGGCCTGCCATGCGCCTGTCCGCCCGCTCTGCCCGCACGGCGCTTCCTGCGTCCACGTACGCAGCCGCTTTCGAGATAGGACCGGCTATCGATGTGTGAACAGGCGCACAACGTAGGAGCGCTCCCCTTCGTTGGAAGAAACTGTCCAGAACACGGCAACAAACGCAACGACGTACATCGCGCCGAAAAGAAGGAAGGCGAGCCAACCAAGGTACTCGCATGGCACGACGGCACGCAGGACAATGAAGGAGGCGACCGTTGCGACAAGCGGAGCTCCCACCGAAAAGATCTCCCGCCAGAACAGTCCGATATCGACACCGAGCTTGACTGCGTAATACCAGTTCATAACGATGCCATTGCCGACAATCATGCAGAGCGCAGTCACCATCACAACGCCGATGATGCCCGAAGTCGGAGCGACAACCAAACAGGCGACGATGTTGATGACTGATAGCGAGAAATACACGACGCCGCGGAATCGGTATCTATCGAGAACCTGCATAATCGTAATGCCCATGTTTTGGACGACCTCGATGGTCATCGCACCCATGAGTATCAGCGCAATCCAAAATGCGTCCTCATACCCAGGGCCCGCCCAAAGATGGACAAAATCTCTTCCGAGCACCGCGAAGCCGCCAAGAATAAGCATGCAGACAACAAAAGCAACGCGCCCAACCCGAGCGAACAGCGAAGAAACCGCCTTCATATCGTGATTATCATGAATCAGCTCGGTTACACGTTGAAAGAACACGCCGCTGACCGTGAGACCGGCAGATTGGTAAGCGGTATAAATCTGAGAGCCCACACCATAAACCGCAACAGCGCCTGCTCCCAAATAGTAGCCTATGATTAATTTTCCCGAATTCCAGAACAGCTGATCGGCGGCACTCACCAGCACCACAGCAGACGAAAAGCCGAGGATGCATTTAACGAGCTGGCGATCCCATCCGTGGAACGTGAACCGGGCCTGCAAAACATGACACACATACAAGCGCTGAACAGCCGACCAGATGGCATTCGTCGCAAACGCGACAAGAGCGATGGTCAACGCGTGCGGATACCATTGCGTGAGGACCAAGATCAACAACGGCTGGGAAATAAGCCCCACGAGCTGCGTGACTTTGGGAAACGTGAAGCATTCATGAGCGGTGGCCACGGCAAGGCTGATGGAATTATGAAACGTCACGACCATGTTGGCAGCCAAAACGGCAAGCATGGCCACGCATTCGTTAATCTGAGACTCGGTAAAGGACGAGGAGTAGACGAATCGCACTGCCGGAATCAACGCCGCGATGATCGCAACGGCGACAAAGGAGACGCCCCAGAACAGACGCCTCGCGATTGCAAGCGTATTCTCCATCATGCGGGTGTCGCCGTCGGCAGTATAGATACTGTAGAACCGCCCGACGCTCGCAGACAGCACGCCGTTGACCGAAACGAGATACGCCATGATAGACCCGACGAACTGGTAGAGTCCGTACTCTTCCTGCCCAATCGTCGAAAGCAAAAGCGGTACATAAGCGAGGTTGACGACAATCTGGACCACCATATTGACATACGAGGCAATGACGCCCCGTTGACGCCGCACGGACGCATCGGGCAAGGCGCCGCCACGAACCGTCATCTTTCACCCTGCCCGAACAGCAGATAACGGATCTTGCGCAATTGCTCGTGAGGATGCGCAATCGCTTTCGACAGGAACATCGCTATGCGCGCAAAGGGGAAGAGGGGGCGCAGCAATCCTCGTTGCGCAAAAGGACGCAACGAGCGAGGGCACGCCTCTTCAGGTGAAAAGAATCGTCGGATCTCGGAAAAGAGCATGTTGCCAGATTTGGCTTCATCGGATTTCCGCAGGAGACGCAAACGAAACTGTTCGTCCTCCGTGCCGTACGTGCCGCAGGCAATCATGTAATGCAGCGCACGCTCCGCATCTTCATCGAATGGCCCGTCCGCCACTACCGCACATGCCAGACTCCATAATTCGCGCTCAAAATCGAGCAGGCCGAGCACCGCGAGCTCGCGATGGACATATTCCATGTCGAGCTCATGTGTATATGCCCGGCGATAGGCGATTACATCTGCCAGTATCCGAATCCCCGCCCCGCTTCTCCTGAAATGCTTTGCCGCATGGGTGACGAGGTAGACGTAATGATCCTCAAGAGAGAAATGGAATTCTCCGGATACGTCCCCCGGCGTCCCGTCTGTTTTGCGGGCGCGTCTCCATGGGTTGGCATAATAGGAATAGAAGGGGGAATCGATCTCCATCAACGCATGGTGCAGCTCAAAGGACAAAAACGGCGGCTTGGCAAAATGAATGTCGCATGCATCGGGAAGCTGCTCAACAACTGTATACCCCAGTTCTCCCATTATCTTTTGCACAGTGACCTGGGAACGTTCGATCGTGCAACGTCGATCGCGCTCGGTCATTCCTGCAATGCGATACTCCCCCGACGATGGATCTGCTTCAATGATGCCATACAGGATATCGTTATCCGCCATGGAACGCTGCTCCATGGCGTCGTATGCCCCAGCAACAACCGGCCCCTTGATGACGACGTATCCGAAACCGGCACGCGCAAGCAATTCGCAGACGACAGCCCGTTCCGCCTCGAATTGCACTGCGCGGAGCATGGTCATGTTCGCGGATGCGGCCCATGCGGACGCGACATCGTCCGGGATCGACGATACGTGTTTTATGGATGAATAGAGAAGACCTGGGATGCTGTTCTGGCAAGCGAGGTCGAATATGGAGCGCCATGTGCAGCTGTCAGGCAGATCACGCGCCGTCGCCCCCGAAAACGCGCACGATACCAGGTGGATCAGATACCGTTCCGCAGGATTCAGACCTCCTCTGATTGGATTGCTAGACACGGGCATCCTCTCTGTCCCCATGCAACGAGAGACTCACGACCGACTGTTCCCGCTCAGCTTGCTTTGCATCGACGCTGGAGAATTGCGTAACCCCCGGAAGCGGGGATGCGCAATTGAGCACGATGCCGACATGCTCAACGTGAGCGCGGCGCAGTTGCTTGGTCGCTGCGCGCAGATCCGCTTTCGTCGAGTGGCCCTCGCGAACCACCAGCAGCACAGCATCCGCTTGGAAGGCAAGCAGGGACGCGTCTGCATACGCGTTGAGCGGAGCGGTGTCGATGACGACATAATCGAATCTCTTTTCGAGCGCATTCATCATGTCGGCAAAGGCCGTCGAGGCGATGAGCTCGGTGGGGTTCGTGATGCGAAGCTCAGCATCCAACAGATACAGGTTCTTCTGTCTCGTCTTCGATACGGAATCGAGCACGACTGTCTCACCCGTCGTGAGCCCGATCATGCCTTTCCGCGCATGAACATCGAGAAGGTCTGCAAGGGCGGGGTCACGCAGGTTGCATTCGACGAGCAACGTATTGCTCCCGCCACGTGCCATGGCCTGAGCCAGTAAAAACGCGACGGTCGATTTTCCCTCGTCTGCGGCAGGTGAACAGACGACAACGCTGCACGGTCTACTCCCCTCTTTGAAGAACAGCAGGTTTGCCAGCAATCGCCTCGCCGCGTCCTGAATGTCTCCTATTGTGGCCACATGTTTATTCGTCTTCTTTTTTGCGTGGCCATCCGTTACCGCAAGACGAGGGATCAAGCCGAGCAGGGGGAAACCGCTTATGTTCTCCACCGTACGACCATCGCGAACCTTTTTGTCCAGCGCACCCGCAAGACAAATGCCCACCACAGAGAGTCCCAAACCACCGATTGCGCCAAGAACTACATAGCGAATTCTGTTCGGTCCACTCGGAGACCGAGGCTCGGTCGCCAAATCGATGACATTTATGCTTCGAACACCCATGATATCGCGGGCAAGTTCAGAAGACACCTCTCCGATGGCGTTTGCGACATCGGCAACGCCAACGGAATCATAGCCCGTTACGTACACGCGCAGGATGCGTGAGTCCTCGTCGCCGGACATAACAGAGATGCTATAACCAGATAGAGATGATCTACCAAGCAGCTCAGCCGCCTGGCTTCTTACCCGATCGCTTGAAATCAGCTGTGAAACATCATTTGAAATCTGTGCGCTCACGCTGAAATTGTTCGACAGAAGATTGTACGCTGCTTCCTCGGAATAGTCTTGAGATATAAGGACATACAGTGTCGTTGATGCTCTATAGGTATCACGCAGCATGGTATATGCATAGGCTCCAGCTGCCAGAGCACCAAGCATCGTTACGATAACCACGAACGCCACGTGCTTTCTGAGCAAGCGCAGATAATCAAGAACGGTCATATCGACTCCCCAAAGTCATTATTTGATCATCCTCCACGCTGCAATCGCACCATACGGAAACGAGCAGACCGTCTAGCATCAAATCGTTAGGGAGCTTCAGCATCTCCCACTCCCCCCGATGCGACGGGCCGCATGTTTCATGCAAACCAAGGCATCCGTCACGCCCAATCTCCCCGCAAGTAGCGCACGAACTGCCATCACCTTATCTGCGCGCAGCCCGCTGACTCGACGAATCGCGCGAGCGCGGCCCATTCCGTCAAGCGAGGCGATCTGCCTATACAGCTCCAAACGCTCCCCGCGATCAGGTACGGTCTCTCCAATAGCATGCAAACCCGCATATACGATGTCATACAGCAGCGTATCGCGTTCCCCGCTATCGACTCCGAGACTACGGGCATACGGTTCAACTAGATCCTCGACATACAGCTGATCGATCAGGTTGTTGATTGAGAACCGTTTTCTGGTTATCGACTGGTCACTAGGTCGATAGAAACAGAACAGCTCATCAATGAGGGCAACAGTGGAACTTGCACGGAACAGATCGAGCGTTTGGAGTCGATCTTCGACCATCTGCAAGCGCGGAGGATTATCCAAAACAGTTGCCACAGAGCGTTTATATGCCTTGAACGTGATGTTGTTGATATCGTAATGCGTGCAGAAATATCTTGCGAAGACATCTTTTTCGATGAGACCCTGTCGGGTCTCGGCTATGCGCTGATAGTCAATGTAAGGCAACTGATCATCAAGCGACCGAGTTCCATTGAACATCACCATGTCGCAGTCCAGCCGCTCGAACGCTTCGTAGATTTTCTCCAATGCCCGCTCATCCATGATGAAATCATCGGCATCGAGCGGATAAATCGCGACACCATTCGCGCATTTCAGCAGTTTCATACGCGTTGGCAACAGCCCTTCATGAGCCCCACGAATAAAGCGGTAGCGTTTGGGGGATAGGATCTGCTGTGTTTCGCAAATGAGCGGCGTATCGTCAGTCGACCCGTCATCGTACACGACGACCTCCCAGTCATCGAACGACTGCTTCGCGACAGATTCAAGCGCCTCGAGCACAATGGCACCGCAGTTATACACAGGAATGCAGATAGAAAAGAACGGCTCGTGAGCGGCATCGGCTGAGAGCTTTTTCATTGCCAAACCCCTAATATGTCAGAAACATATGGCAACGTATCGTGATTGCCCCACACGACAATTTGGACGTACCACAAAGCAAACGCGATGAGGATGAGAGCCGCAATCGCCACAAACTCGCGATCGACGACGCGCAGCAGATACCCCGCGCGCGACCGCTCCGCCGGCGCAAGGCCGACAACGCCCAAGATCAAGGGATACATGAAGTAGGTTCCGAATCGCCACAGATGCTCGGAGTAACTCACGAGTAGATACATGACGATACCGTAGAGAAAAGACAGCGCGGTGAATCTTCCCTCGATGACCAGATCGCGCTCAATCCACAGAATGCCGAGGACAACCAAGTAGGCGACGATCAACGATTGAGGTAAAGCGGTACCCCCGCTCGTAAGATATATCGTAAATCGATCGGGAACGATGCCCAGCGCTTCTGCGAGCGACATAACAGATGCGAAGGACATGGAGAACACAACCGGCAACGCCACCATACCCGTAAGCGCCAGGGCGCGTGCGGGCTTCATGTGAACGATGTGCTTCCTATCAAAGGTAAGCATATCGATCAAGCGCAAGATCGGAAGATACATCAATCCGATCACTGCGCTCAAGTGGAATCCAATACCGCATAGCAAACAAACGGCGTACCGCACGAAACGCCGTTGATACAGAAACGCCAGGGCCAGCAGAAGGATACCCATAGCAAGGGATTGTCTCGCTACATTGAGCGATTCATTGAAATGAAGGAGCAGGTAGAGTAAATACCCGAGGGATAGACCGCGCCCCTTGCCCGTGATATACAGTGCCGCGACCACCACTATGCAATTGAATAGCTCTATAAAGAACAAGAGCGCCTCGATCGAGCCGAACATGTTGACGCCGCAGTAGACTAGGAGCAGGAAGAGAGGCTCGAAACGCGCGAGCTGGTCAGCAAAAAATGAAGACAATGAGGACGCGGAGTCCGCAGCGTCATACAGCTCGACCACATACCCGCTGGTATCGGTCCCCACTGACGTGCTGCGCAGACCGGCCACAAGCGAGGGGATGAGGACGGCGCAGCCAAGCAGCACGAAACCCCAGGCACGCTGTTCACACCGCTGCAGCGCCGTCGCGATAGAGGCGCATATTGCAGCGAGGGCAAATGTCGACAGATACAGAATCATCGGGTCACGCGCGGCCTTCGCACCAAGAGTGCCGTCATATGGATCGTGCTCCCATACGCACGCTCTCGACTACACCGAAACGCATGTCTTCATGTTCGCTTTCAATCGCAGCAGCACTGCAGCCTGGAATAGCGCGCTCGGCAAGCCACGTTTCCAGAAGCCATACTTGCATGCAACCGATATCCTGCGGAGGACCCCACACTGGGGCAATCTTGCGTAAGCGGAAACGACCTCACGCGCATCGTTCGGCATATCATTTCCGTATATCTCTAAAAACGATACGGCCTGCCGAACGGAAGACACCGCAAGACGTCGCGAGAATGCAAGGTTGCCGAGCTTGCTGAGCAAACGGTCTTCCACGGCACCGGCCTCGTTCGCACCATGCTGCCTGTACTGAACCAGCTGATCGTCTATTCCACCCAGCTTTCCAAATGATGCGGCGAGCAGCGCGAGCCACCAGTCATGCATGACCATATAGGACTTCGCGGGGGTCGCACGGGCAAGCTTGACGAGCGCAGCATTCATCATAGAGGCGCATCCGGTGACAGGGTTTCTCACCAAAAGGTCGGAAACTGCCGTACGCTTCGAATCGAGGCCGGTAAAGCTCCAAAAGGATGGGGAAATCCTTCTCAACTTGCCATCGACGACTTCAAGATCGCAAAACACCAGTACGGGAACTTCGGGGTCCTGGGATTCGGTTTTTCGCATGCAATCGAGCATTGCCTCGATTTTATGCGGAAGCCAGACATCATCCTGATCGCATAGCATGACATAGGGAGCATCTGACAACGTAAGCAAATGCATGAAATGCGCGCGAGCGGAACCGAACGGCTTGTGCTGGGGAAACACCCGGATGCGCGTATCATCGCCCCCCGCTGTGCGCGCCACATCAAGCGTGCCATCGCTCGACCCGTCGTCAGAAATCAATAATCTCCAATTCCTATACGTCTGGGCTCTGATCGAAGCGATTTGCTCGGCAAGGAACGGTGAGCCGTTGTATGCCGCCAGCAGAATGTCCACACGATCAGCCATGCTGCGCCCCTTCAAAAGCCGGAACACGTTCCGCGCACTGGGGGATATAGGGATCAACAGCGGTCGCCCTGCCGTCACGAATGCCCCTCATGAACTGCTTGAGCTTCGCTCTCTTGTCGCTCTCGAACAACAGCGTCAGGATGATCTGGACGGCGATTTGCCTTGTCCCCTCAAAACCCTTGTTGCCTCCGCACAACCGGTATTTCTTGGTGAACAGCACTCTGTTTCGAGCTTTGTAATAGCAGCGGAACGCCTCATGTCCGAACGTGCAGAAACGTTCAAGACACCAGCGCCCGTCCTGCCCCCTGCGAGGAACGATAAGAAACGTCGGCACCGCTTTGCCGCATTCGTGAAGGAGATAGGTCTCCCCTGTCCTGATGAGGCTAAACCCCTCAAGGAGCAACCGCTTATTCAAGTCATAATCCACGTAGTCGATGAAAAAGCGTTCGTCATAACCGCCAACGAGGAAAAAAGCCCTCAGGTCAACCAAGGCCCCCGATGTGATGATGCCCTTACGCGCAGCCGATGCCACCTTGTACGTCTTGCGATCGAGGCAGGCGGCGGGGTCGGAAGCACCCTCTTTATTCCGATCGACAATCTGGGGAGCCACAATTGCGATACCAGGGCCTTGGTATCGCGCAAGCACCCGAACCATGCCGGGGGCGGAGACGCTGTCCTGATCAAGATAGAGCATTGAGCGGGACCCGTCTCGCACGGCTTGCCGCGACGCCACGTTCATCGCGGCAGCCAGGCCTCGATTCTCATCGAGCTTTATCAGCGCGGCATTTTCATACCCTTTTACGAGCAAGGCGATCTCATCGGCGTTTTTCGATCCGTTGTCAACGAGGTACACAGCATGCACCTGCGGCGATATGGCATCGAGATTCTCTTTGAGACGATCGATGTCAGGGTTGAACGTTACGATGCTTGCGCTGATATGAGTCACGGAACGTACGCTCATCGACCACTCGGCTTATAGAACATGACGGAAAACGTCTTGAAGAAGATCCGGACATCTCGACCAATCGAGGGGCAGGCGCAATACGAAAGCTCAAGCTTCTGTCGCTCTCCGCTTTCAAATGACGCATCAGTCCGAACGCCGACCTGCCATTCGCCCGTGATTCCACAAGGACAGGAAAGCAGCAGGCTCGCGTCGTCGCCGAACCAGGAGAGCTCTTCGCGCGTGATGGGACGCGGACCGATAACGCTCATATCTCCTTTGAGGACATTGATGAATTGCGGGAGCTCATCGAGACTCATGCGCCTCATGACAGCACCCCAGCGTGTTATCCGTGGGTCGCCGTCGACCTTGCGTTCGCTTTTCCACTGAGCCATCTGCTCGGCATCCAGGTATTTTTCAACGTTATCAGCATCGCTCACCATCGTTCGTAGCTTGTAGATGGAAAACGACCGCCCGTATTGTCCGATACGTTCTTGGGAGTACACCGGAAACGCTTTTGAGGATATCGCTGTGATGGCTAAAACTAAGACGGTTATGGGAAGCAGAATCACGCACAACGCGACGAACACCATGCTGAACGCGATATCGAACCCGCGTTTCACCACACGGTAGCCCCGCGTCCTTCTGTCTCGCGATCTACTTACCCGAGCGAAACCATCGCTTCCGATTGCGAATTGAGAGCGCGTGCCTCCTGCATGCGCAGCATGAGCCTCTCGATATTCCACGTGCAATCGTTCGGAAGGCGAACAACCCTTAACGAATGCAGCCTCTCCAGCAAACATGATGGCTGGCAATCCGGAATCGAACGGCGCCGCTTCCGCGACGTTAGAGCGTTTTTTTGACAATTTCCAATCCGACTCTGATCGATTTAGTTCTGCCCAAGATGTGAATCTCGAGCGTCGCCAAGCGCTTATGGCGATCTATCTTGCGAATCATGCCCTCGAGGCCCGCCAGCGGGCCGCTTTGCACGATCACCTTGTCGTGCTCGATAATCCCCTGCGAGATATCGATGACTCGGTGACCGACCTTCGTCAGAGCATCGATCCAAGCAACTTCGTCCATATTGAGAGGAACGAACGATCCGTTTGTGCCGAGCAGGCGCGTGAACGCCGGAACCTCGTGCAGCGCGTGCGCAACATGCTCGATGTCCTGCGAGACGACGAACAGGTAGCCGGGCGTCAGCTTCTTTTCGACCATGCGCCACTCGCGCTTATAGCTCTTTTTGACGACATAGGTCGGATAGAAGCACTCCTCGACCGAGGGAGCCCCCACCATGCGCTCGACAAGATGCTTCACGTGGCGTTCTTGACCGTTGATGGTCTGAATGACGTACATCCCCATGAGGCACCTCTTGCTTTTCATGTCGCATGGGCACGCCTACGGCCACGCCCTGGGGCCCGTGCGACAAACGGATATTCATCCTCTCTTGGACGATGTGCAACGTGCTCAAAGGCAGCGATTCCACGGTCCGCAAGATATGTAAAGCCGGTTGCCCGTCTATCGCAGCGCAAACACGCTGCAGGTATGGCAGGAAAACCAGCTCACAAGATATGATGCAGCAGCCGTAGCAGGCCCGCTTTGCTCGAAAACGAATGAGGGGTGAGGAGAAAACCAATGTATTACGTCATGTCATTCACACTCAAAACCGCCACTTCCATGCGCCGAAGCCGCGCGCGATTGCGGCCGCGCCTCCTCGGCGCATAAAAAAACGAGCCCCTGCGTCATCGCAGAGGCTCGTACGGTGAGCTTCAGATGCGGGCTGTACCCTACTTGCCCAGCAGCTCCTCGACGTCGAGGGCAATCATGAGCTCCTCGTTGGTGGGAACCACGAGGACGGTGATCGCGGAGTCCGGCGTGGAGATGACACGCGGCTCGTCGGAGCGAATCTTGTTGAGCTCGGGGTCGATCTCGACGCCCATCCACTTGAGGCGCTCGGCAACGCCGGCACGCATGGTGACGGAGTTCTCGCCGATGCCCGCGGTGAAGGCCATGGTGTCGACGCCCTCCATGGACGCGGCCATCTCGGCGAACAGCTGGGAGGTGCGATAGTAGAACATGTCCATGGCCATCTGGCAGTTGGCGTCGCCGCTGTTGGCGCCCTCCTCGATGTCACGGGAGTCGGAGGACTTGGCGGAGACGGCCAGCAGACCGGACTGCTTGTTCATCATGGTGTCGATGTCGTCGATGCTCATGCCGGCGACGCGGTTGAGGTAGAAGACGGTGGCCGGGTCGACGGTGCCGCAGCGGGTGCCCATGATCAGGCCGTCGAGCG
>DGYMJ06203__coassemble_554_pt1 | contig 21752 bp, 18 predicted proteins | sample DGYMJ06203__metabat2_high_PE_015 | metagenome-assembled genome bin DGYMJ06203
GCGTCGTGGACCAGTGGATGTACCACAGCCGCCTGTACCGCGCGGCCAAGCTCGTGACGCTGCGCAACGACCTCGATCTCATCCAGCTGAACTCCTTCGGCTGCGGCCTGGACGCGCTGACCACCGACCAGGTGCAGGAGATCCTCGAGGGCTCCGGCAAGATCTACACCGTGCTCAAGATCGACGAGGTGTCGAACCTCGGCGCGGCGCGCATCCGCATCCGCTCGCTCATGGCCGCCCTCAAGGACCAGGAGGCCGAGCGCGCGGCCGAGGCCGCTGCCGCCGGCGAGGCCTACGAGCAGGGCGATGCTGCGCCGGTCGCCCCGAGCGACGAGGCTCCGGTGTTCGCCACGCACAAGTACGCCCTGTCCGCGCAGCGCCGCGCCGCCTCCGCCGCGTTCCCCAAGGTCAAGTTCACCGAGCAGATGCGCCGTGACGGCTACACGATTCTGTGCCCGCAGATGGCGCCGATCCACTTCGACCTGGTGAAGGAGGTCTTCCGCAAGAACGGCTACAACCTGGAGCTTCTGCCCTCCACCGATCGCGGCGCGGTCGAGGCGGGCCTGAAGTACGTGAACAACGACATCTGCTACCCGTCGATTCTCGTCACGGGCCAGATCATGGAGGCCATCGAGTCCGGCCGCTACGACCTGTCCCGCACCGCCGTCATCATCTCGCAGACCGGCGGCGGCTGCCGCGCGACGAACTACATCGCGCTCATCCGCAAGGCGCTGAAGGACTCCGGCCATCCCGAGATCCCGGTCATCTCCATTTCCGCCGTGAAGCTCGACGAGGACAACCCCGGCTTCAAGGTGACGCCGCAGATCCTGAAGGCCGCCGTCTACGCGGTACTCTACGGCGACGTCATGATGCAGATGCTCTACCGCTGCCGCCCCTACGAGGTCGAGCCGGGCGCGGCCAACGCGCTGTACGAGAAGTACATGGCCAAGGCGCGCGAGATGGCGCCGACCTTCACGCGCCACAGCTACACCAAGCTCGTGCGCGAGAGCGTGCGGGCGTTCGACACCATGCCGCTCAAGGGCGAGGGGACCAAGCCGCGCGTGGGCGTGGTGGGCGAGATCCTCGTGAAGTTCCATCCCACGGCCAACAACCATGTGGTCGACGTCATCGAGCACGAGGGCTGCGAGGCCGTGGTCCCGGGCCTGCTCGACTTCTTCCTGTTCGCGATGAGCGGCGCCGAGAATGACAAGGGCGAGCTCGGCAGCTCCGGTACGCAGCGCACGGCCATGGCCGCCCTCATCAAGTTGATCGACTGGATGCGCGGGCCCGCCGACGAGATCCTCGAGAAGTCGAAGCGCTTCGAGCGCCCCGAGCCCATCAGCGCGCTTGCCGCCAAGGCGAGCCAGGTGCTCTCCCTGTGCAACACGATGGGCGAGGGCTGGCTGCTCACGGCGGAGATGCTCGACCTGATCGATCACGGCGCGCCGAACATCATCTGCACCCAGCCGTTCGCCTGCCTGCCGAACCACGTCGTGGGCAAGTCGGTCATCAAGGAGCTGCGCCGCCGCCATCCCGAGAGCAACATCGTCGCCGTGGACTACGATCCGGGCGCTTCCGAGGTCAACCAGCTCAACCGCATCAAGCTCATGATCTCGGTCGCCAAGGAGAACATGCGCGCCGGCAAGGGCTTTACGCTCGAGCACATCAAGCCGCTGGAGATGGACGCCGTCGACTCCAAGTTCCGCCCGCACCACGCCGAGGACGACGACACGCGCAACCCGCTCGACGATCGCGGCGACTCCTGCCGCGCGTGCGGCGCGGTATCCGAGGATACCATGGCCGCCGTGGCCGACCGCCTGGGTAAGGGCGTCGGTAAGTAAAGGTTTTTCTGATACGACAGCTTGCATGAGGGCCGTCCCGCAACCGGGACGGCCCACTTTTTTGCAGCGCCGCCCCAGCAGGGGGTCATTCAAATCGGGGACGTACCTGAAATTTGTACTTTTGCAAATCGGGGACACACCTTCGGCGTGCGCCCGGGCTGTCTTCCCGTGATCGTGCGCAGCGTTGGGGCCTACCGCGCTCGCCCGTCCTCACGACGCCTCGCGCGCTCTTGCACCTCGTAGACGGCGAGCTCCCAGCGCTTGCGCTCGCCTTTGGCGACGGTGTCCAAGATGACACCCGTGCTGAGTGACAGGGCGGCGCAGAACATAAGCGCGGCGGCGAGTATGGCCGAGGGCACGCGGCTCACATAGGCCGTCGCAAGGTATTCGAGGATGACCGGCACGCCCGCCACCAGGCCGCATACGGCGAAGAGCAGGGCTGCGAGCGTGAAGAACTTCAGCGGCCGGTAATCCTTGAAGAGCGAACCGATGGCCACGAGCACGCGTATGCCGTCCGAGACCGTCGAGAGCTTCGAGAAGCTGCCGGCCGGACGGTCGCGATAGGCGATGGGGATCTCGAGGATGCGCCAGTGCTTGTCGACGGCTTGGATCGACATCTCGCATTCGATCTGGAACCCGACCGAGAGCACGGGCATCGTCTTGACGAACAGGCGGGAAAACGCGCGGTACCCGGTCATGACGTCGTGGAAGCTGTAGCCATAGATCCAGTGGATGAGCCAGCGCACGAGGTTGTTGCCGAAGGCGTGGAAGGCGCGCGTGTTCTCGTGCTCGTAGGTGCCGTTCGTCAGGCGGTCTCCCACCGTCATGTCCGCCTCGCCGCTGAGTATCGGTTCGATCAGGGCTCGGGCGGCCTCGGCGGGATAGGTGTCGTCGCCGTCGACGAGCACGTAGCAGTCGGCCTCGATATCGCGAAACATCTGCCGGACGGTCACGCCCTTGCCCTGGCGCGGCTCGAAGCGGACGATGGCGCCGTGCTCCCGCGCGATCTCGGAGGTGCGGTCGGACGAATTGTTGTCGTAGACGTAGATGTCGGCCTCGGGCAGGACGCGCCTGAAATCATCGACGACGGTGCCGATCGTCAGCTCCTCGTTGTAGCAGGGGATCAGCACGGCGATGCACGGGGCGACCGCGCTGGCCTCAGGCGGCCACGGCGCATTGGATGGACGGTCATGACGGTTCATTGCGGGTCACCTCTCTGAAGAAGCATCAGCCGATTCACACCGCGTCCGGCGCGGTGGCGCCGGGTGCCTGCGGGACCTGCGCGCGCGGGCGATCGGTCGGCGCCATACCCGGCGCGCACGCGCCGCTCACGGCATACGCGAACGCGAAGGGCGCGAGGACGGCGAGCGGGTAGGCGTAGCGGAAGTACGTGGCTGCGTTGCAGGGGCCGATGAGGGTGATGAGGAGGACCGCCCACATGGGGGCGAGCACCACGCCCATCCGGCCCAGTCGCGTGCGCGCGGCGTAGGCGGTCAGCGCGATCAGGCCCCAGCAGTACAGGGCCGCCTGCATGGTCAGCGTGGTGAGCGGCAGCTTTTGGAACGCGGTGCGCCAAAGCGTGCACAGGCCGTCCAGCGCGCGCACGACCGGATGGTCCGGCGCGGAGAACGAGAAATAGGGCGTGAGCATCTCCCAGTCCATGACCTCGCGGCTGAAATCCGAGGTGTACGACCAGCCGGATGCATGGCCCGCATAGAAGTAGGCATAGTAGTTGGCGGCGGTCGCCTCGAGATAGCAGACGGGGTCGCGCGCAAACTCGCTCGCCCAGACGCGGAAGTAGGCCGCGAGGTCCTCGGCGGTCGCGTCCTCGTTGAAGGTGTTCTTCACGGCATCCGACTTGTTCGGGTTGTACGCATCTCCGATGGCATCGATGTCGAGCACGGCCCCGATGGCGTCGCGTTCCTCCTGGCTCAGCTCCCCTTCGTGCTCCCGCACGTAGCGCGCCGTCTGCTGGAAGGGGATGGACAGGACCTCACGGCGGCTGCCCGGCGTGATGCCGAGGGCGGGGTAGACGATGCCGGTGAGCGCGACATTGACGGCGACGACCGCGCCGAGCGTCCCGAGCGCGATGCGAAGCCCGCGGCGTGCGCCGGTGCGGGATTCGCCGCGCCGGCGGCCTCGCAGGCAGGCGATCGCTGCGGGGACGATTCCCGCGACGGCGATGACGAGCGCGCCGTTGCGCGTGAGAGTGATGCCGAGGGCGCTTGCGGCGAGCAGGGCGATGTCGCGGCCGCCGAACGCCGCGCCCTCGGTGCGCTGGGCGCGAACGAGCAGGACGAGCTGCGTGACGAACAGGAGCAGCGCCGCCGCGAACAGGACGTCTTTGGTGATGAGGACGGCGTAGTTCGAAAAGACCGGCACGACGAGCACGAAGGAGAAGGCCGCCATGCGCGCCGCCCGCGGGCAGCCGATCCGCGCGAGCGCGGCATGGGCGTGGGCATACGAGCAGATGACGGCGGTGAACTGCAGGCAGGTGAACAGGAACGCGCCGGTGTTCTCGCTGCCCCAAAGCTCCATGCCGAGCTGGACGCATGAGCCGATGAGCGCCGTGGTGAGCGGCGGGTGGTGCTGCGTGAGGATGGTCGTACCCGGGTCGATCAGGTTGAGGTAGGAGCTTGCGTTGTTGGGGTAGCCGAACCACTGGAGGATCTGCGTTCCCGTGTCCCACATGAAAAGGCCCGGGGCGTAGCCGATCAGGCACGGCAGCCAGGCGAGGGCGAGCAGGGCGGCGGGAAGCGCGAAGGGGTGGCGGTCGAAGACGAACGCGGCGGCGCGGCCGGCGCGGGATGCGGGGTTGGGTCTCGTGCCGCACCCGGTCGGCTCGGCATCGGCTGCCGCTCGGGCGCGGTCGAGCAGCCGGAAGAGGTGGACGATGCCGATGCGGGCGAGCAGCAGCCATCCGATGAAGCTGAGCGCGGCCTTGATCCCCTCGGATATGCCGCCGCAGACGAGCTCGGCTGAACCGGAGGCATCAAAGCTGCGCCCGAACACCATGGCGAGCGCGAACAGGGCGGGCACGACCCAGGTGGACGCGCCCCGCATGCGGGGACGGTCCGCGTCGCGATTGAGGTAGACGGTCGCCGCCGGCCGGGCGAGCAGCAAACCGAACGCCACGACGACCAGGCTGTCCTCGCGTCCGGGGAACGAGCAGAGCACCTCGAGCGCGATATAGACGGCGCCCGTGGCATGGGGCCACAGCGCCTCGACCGCCTTGGTGGGCACCGGGGCGAGATCGACGGAGACCAACAGGGCGCAGAGCAGACCGAGCAGGCATGCGCATAGGGTGCGCCTGGTGTCGCGCTTGCTCGCAAGCTGACGTTCCATACCTCTCCTCAGCAAAATCGGTCCTCCGTAAGTCTCGGAAAGTCTAGCAGGGGGGGAGGTACGCGCAATCTCAGGGCAATAAACCATGACAAGAACGTAAGGGCTTCTTAAGGCCGGGTTTATTCAAATAAACGGGTGCCGCGTCGGCACCTTCCCCAGGGCCTCGCGCGAGGAGGGATAGCATCCCGGCACGTCTAAGCGAGGGGGTCAATGACACAAACCGGGCAGTTTGGCACGCTAAAGGGGCCTAATAAAGGCCTTTACCGTGCCAAACTGCCCAGTTTGTGTCATCGGGCTCTGTCGGAATTCTGTCAGATGGTTCGATGATCGGCCACTTTATATGCAATATATACAATATGTTTCACTGAGTTCTATAAATGCAGTACATAGTTCATTGACGATGGAGCCGATGAACGGGGTGGCATATGAAGCGAGATACAGAAGCTGGCCGACGTGTAGATGAAATGATGCTGAAGACGAGTGGAGACGCCATGCTTGTCCGCCCGACGACGCGAGCGGAAAAGGCTACTTTGCGACGCCGCGTGCAGGCGGGTGAGCTGGTGGAACCGTTCCCGTGCATGTTTGAACGCGCGGACGCATGGGAGCAGCTCCTGCCCGATCAACGCATGCGCCGAATACTGTCGACGCTCGGCGCATCTCGCCCGGATATCGTCTTTTGCTCCTATAGCGCCGCGGTGATGCATCGCCTGCCGGTCTCATATCGATTGCTTTCGCGCGTGCATGTGGCTGCTGATGCCAAAGAAGCCTCCCATAACTCGCACCATATCGTGCGCCATCGCATGGCGCGCGTGCCTTCCGTGGAGGTCGACGGTGTACGTGTGACGCCGCTGGTCGATACCGTAATCGACTGCCTCATAACCGTGTCACTGGGCGATGGGCTCGCAATCGCCGACGCATTTCTTCGGCAGCTGGATATCGAGCGCGAACTGCTCGTGGATCTGGTCGCCGTGCTCGGGGCGGCGCGCCGCGGGGTGGCCCGAGCACTCTATACCGCGTCGTGGGCTGATGGTCGATCGGAAAGCGGCGGAGAGTCGATCGCCCGGGGCGTCATGATAGAGGAGGGTATCGTGCCGGCGGACCTGCAGGTCTCGTTCACCGATCCGGTCGATAGGGAATCGACGATGCGCGGCGACTACCTCTTTCGCCTACTTGACGGCACGCAGGTGCTCGGGGAGCTCGACGGCGAGACGCGGTGGACGAGAAGCACCAAGAAGCAGGCGGGGCGCATGACGGAGCTCATCGGCGACCTGATGGAGCTCGCGCGCGCCGACGAGCTCGACTCGCGCGACTCGTTTTCGGACGTCGACGTGAGCCGCATCGTCGGGCGCGGGGTCGAGGACTTCCTGCCGCTTGCCGAGGCGTTCGAGAAGCATCTGGTCACCTCGATCGACGAGGGCGCGGTCGTCAAGGGCGACGAGACGTCGCTGACGCGGCTCGTGTCGGTTTTGCTGGACAACGCGATCAAGTACAGCGACGAGTACGGCGATGTGGAGGTGACGCTCTCCGTGACGCGCGGGTCGGTGCAGTTTGTCGTGAGCAATCCGGCATCGAGCCTCACCGCGGGGGAGACCAGCCAGCTGTTCGAGCGCTTCTACCGTCCCGATGCCGCGCGCGAGCGCTCCGCCGGCGGATACGGCATCGGTCTGTCCATCGCCCGCTCGATCGTAGAGCGCCACGGGGGAGAGATCCGCGCGCGCAAGCTCGGCGACATCCTGGAGATCAGCGCCTCGCTGCCGGGCGCGTAGCCGGGGGCGTCGATCGAAGCTTCCGCTCCTGCCGGCGCTCATCCGCGGGCGTGCGGTGGCCCCCATCGACCCCCGCGCAGGAGTGAATACGAGTTTGTCATTGTTTTTCGGTGCCATCTCGCCACCACCGCTATACCCCTCGACATTTCCGCAGGATTCAACTGGGGAAATGCTGGAGGGTATGGCGCGTACGGGAAAAGGGCACCGAAAAACAATGACAAACTCAACCTATGACCCTTATGGGTTTTATTTTGAGCAGTTTTTTATGCAGTATGGGGACAGGAATATGCAGTCTGCTCCAGGGACTCGTCGTAGGTGTGCGTCGATCGGCGTTTTCTTGGCGGAATGCCGGCCGACCCATCTCGCATCTCCCGAAGGCGGCATGTCGGTCCCCTGTCCTACCTGCGGTTCGCGACCCACAGCAGCGCGAGGCCGCGCAGGGTGAGCGTGTCGTCCACGACCGTCCGATGGCGCAGCAGCGCGGTGATCGTCTCGGCGCCGTCGCCGGTGATGACGAGGGCCGCCTCGTCTGACAGTCCGAGCTCGGCAATCATGGCGTCGAGCAGGCCGTCGATGCGCGCGACCTCGCCGAGCACGACGCCCGACTGCATGGCCGAGCGCGTGTTGCGGCCGACGACCCGCTTGGGCGCGCGCAGCTCGATCATGGGCAGGCGCGCGGCGGCCTGCGTGAGCGAGCGGGCGCCGAGGGCCACGCCCGGCGCGATGATGCCGCCGACGAACGCGCCGCCCTCGTCGATCGCCTCGAAGTTCGTCGTCGTTCCCAGGTCGATGACGATGGCGGGCGCGCCGTAGGCGGCGCGCGCGGCGACCACGTCGGCCACGCGATCGGGTCCGATCTCGGAGGGGTCGTCGTAGTTCATGCGCACGCCGGATTTCAGGCCGGGGCCGACCACGAGCGGCCGCGCGCGCCCGTCGGCCCCCAGCGCGCGGCGCCAGGTGTCCTGCAGCGCGGGGACCACGCAGGAAAGAATCGAGCCGGTCGGGGCGCGATCCGGCAGCAGCGACAGCGCATGGGCGATCTGGATGCGCGCCTCGTCGAAGGTGAGCGGCTGCTGGGTGGTGAGTTCGCAGGAGCCGAGCAGCTCGGGCGCCTTGTTGCCCCCCTCGACGGCGAACAGCCCGAACCGCGTGGTCGTATTGCCCACATCGACGGTCAGCACGGTATCCATGGCGCTCCTTTGCTCACGTATGGCGGCCCGCCGAAGTGCACGGGCGGGACTTCCGTTTCTGCTGCACCATTGTATAATTCATGCGTCCGAGCCGTAACCCGACTTCCCGGTACGAGGGGGAGCGGATATACGAAGGAGAACAACATGAGCTCTACGAGCGACCGCGCTGGTCTGCGCGGGCAATTGTCGCTGGCCGGCATCCTGATCGGCTGCATCGGCTGCGTCATCATCACGGCCTCATCGGTCTACACGGCACTCAAGATGGGGTCGCTTCCGTGGCCGACGATCTTCACGTCCATCACCGCGCTGGTGCTGTTGCGCGCGGTGGGGCGCACCAGTCTGAACGAAGCGAATATCACGCAGGTCATCATGTCGGCGGGTTCCATGGTCGCCGGCGGCCTGGCGTTCACCATCCCCGGCGCCTGGATGCTGGGGCTCGTCGACGAGGTGAGCTGGATCGAGATGCTCGCCGTGGCGCTTGCCGGCACCCTGCTCGGCCTGGTGTGCACGGCCCTTATCCAGCGCCATTTCGTCGAGGAGTCCGACCTGGAGTACCCCATCGGCGTGGCTGCGGCCGAGACGCTGCTCGCGAGCCGCGCCGGCGGCTCGACGGGCAAGAAGCTGTTCGGGTCCATGGCGATCGCGGGGGCATGGTGCGTCGTGCGCGACGTGCTCGGCCTCATGCCGTCGCTGGTGGCGCAGCTGCCGGTTCCGGGCGTGGCGTTCGGCATCCAGATGTCGCCCATGCGCTGGGCCGTCGGGTTTTTGGCCGGTCGACGCTCGATCATCTACTGGGCCGTCGGCGCGGTCGTGGGCTGGTTCGGCATCGTGACGGGCGGCAGCATGCTGGGCGTGTGGGACGTCCCGACCGCCCAGGGCATCGTGAGCAGTCTAGGCATGGGCCTCATGATGGGATCGGGCGCGGGCGTGGTCGTGCGCGACATCGCGCTGCCGCTCGTTCGCGGCGCCCGTGCGTCCGGCAGCGGCCGCAGCGCGCGCGGGGACGGCTTCATCTCCCGCCTCATCTCGCGCTACGACGCGGGCGTCCTCGCCCTCATGGCCGCCTCCGCCGCGCTCGTCGCCTGCTTCGTGCTGGGGCTGAGCCCGCTGGTCGCCATGGTCGTCGTGCTGCTCTCCTTTGTGTGCGCCATCATGAGCGCGCAGTCGGTCGGCCAGTCCGGCATCGATCCCATGGAGATCTTCGGCCTCATTGTCTTGCTGTTCGTGGCGGCCTTCTCCGAGGCGACCGAGGTGCAGCTCTTTTTCGTCGCCGGCGTCATCGCGGTCGCGTGCGGCCTTGCGGGCGATGTCATGAGCGATTTCAAGACCGGCCAGATCATTGGCACGAGCCCGCGCTCCATGTGGTTCGGCCAGGCGATCGGCGCCGTACTGGGCACGTTCGTGGCGGTCGCGGTCATGGTCGCGCTCGTCACCGCCTACGGCCCCGAGGCGTTCGGAACCGATGCGCTGTTCGTGTCCGCGCAGGCCAACGTGGTCGCGACGATGGTCTCGGGCATCCCGAGCGTGCCGGCGTTCGTCATCGGGCTTGCGGCGGGCGCCGTCCTCTACATCGCGGGCATTCCGTCGATGATGATCGGCCTGGGTGTCTACCTGCCGTTCTACATGTCCATCTCCACGGTGCTCGGCGCGGTGGTGCGCTGGATCTACGACCGGGTCTGCGCGGCGCGCGGGGCCGACGACGAGGCTGCCGAGGAGACGGGCGTCGTGGTGGCCTCGGGCATCTTGGGAGGCGAGTCCATCGTGGGCGTCATCGTCGCCCTCGCCACAGTCGCCACGGGCCTTATGGGCTAACGCGAGGTTCCGTTCCGAAGGGTGCTGGCCGCGCATCGAGTATGTACATAGTCATCGTTGGTAAGAGTATGTACATACTCAACGTTGGGTACGAGCTTGTAGTACCATAACCTCGCATGTACTTGGTATGAAAGGAGCCCCCTGTGGCTGTTAATGAGAAGCTGCTGCTTGCCGTGCTCGAGGAGATCCGCCCCAACCTTCAGGCCGACGGCGGCGATATGGAATATCACGGCGTCGACGAGGACGGCGTGGTCTCGCTCGAGCTCACCGGCCATTGCGCCGGCTGCCCGATGAGCCAGCTCACGCTCTCCATGGGCATCGAGCGCATCCTGAAGGAGCATGTGCCGGGCGTGACGCGCGTGGTCGCCGTCAACGAGATGCCGGGCATGTCCGACGTCTACGACGAGTACGCGCCGTTCTAATCGAGCGCGCATCGCAGCAATCCCGGGGCCGCCGCGCGCGGCCCTCTTGCTGTCTGGGGCGCGCATCCGCCCTTAGCGGCAGTCCTATCCATCGTTTGCGACCTTCAGGAGGGGCATCGTGCTCAACGAGCTGTACCACAGTCTCAACCCCATCGCGTTTTCCGCCGGTCCGATCACCATCTACTGGTACGGCCTCGCCTATGTGTTCGGGGCGATTCTGACGGGTGTCGTCATGTACCGCACGCAGAAGCGCTGGGGGTTCGATATCTCCGTCGACGACCTGATGACCGTCGTCATCGGCGTGGTGTTCGGTCTTCTGATCGGCGCCCGCCTGTTCTACATCGTGTTTTACGGCGAAGGGTATTATTTCGAGCACCCGCTCGAGATCCTGGCGACCAACCATGGCGGCATGAGCTTCCACGGAGGCCTTGTCGGCGGCATCATCGGAGGCATCATCGGCTGCCGTCTGTGCAAGCTCTCCGCATGGACCATCGCCGACCTCGCCGTCATCGGCGCGCCGATCGCCCTGTGTTTGGGCCGCTGCGCCAACTTCGTCAACGGCGAGCTGTGGGGCAAGCCGACCGATCTGCCCTGGGGCGTGGTCTTCGAGAGCGGGGGAGACGTCGCGCGCCATCCGTCGCAGCTCTACGAGGCGCTGCTCGAAGGCGTGCTGCTGTTCATCTTCATGCAGGTGCTCTCGCGGAAGAAGCCACTGCTGCCGCAGGGCACCTTCATGGGCGTGTTCATCACGTGGTACGGCGTCGCGCGCATCCTCGTCGAGTTCGTGCGCGTGCCCGATGCGCAGCTGGGCTACCTGTTCGGCGGCGTCATCACCATGGGGCAGCTGCTGAGCGTGCCGCTGGTGGTCGCGGGCGTCGTGCTGCTGGTCTACGCGCTGCGCGCCAAGCGCCCGCAGCGCTCCTACCTCTAGAACGCCGAAGGGGCCATGTGGGGACGGGTTCGTTCCAACCCATCCCCACATGGCCCGTAAGCAGGAGATGCGGCGGCGCGTTTTGGGTCCGTCCCAAAACGCGCCGCCGCTTTTTTGCGGTCAGCGGCTACGCTACGCGAACATGCGGCGGATCTCGTCGCGCCCCTCCCGGCTGCAGAACAGGACGGTCTCGTCGCCCGCGCGCAGGACGGTGCGCCCGTTCGGCACGATCAGGTCGCCGTTATGGTCGACGGCGACCACGATCGTCTGATCGGGGAAGGTGATCTGGGAAAGCGGCATGCCCTCCACCTTCGAGCCTGGCTTGACCGTGGTCTGCACGATGCTGTGCTCGTCGCGGCCGAGCTTCATCAGGGTGAGCATGTCGCGCAGGCTCATGCCCTCGCGAATGAAGCGGGTGATGATCTCTGCCTGGTTCACGCCGACATCCACGCCGTTGACCGGCGTGAACATCCAGGCGTTTGCCGGGTCGTTGACGCGCGCGACGACGCGTGGCACCGAGAACTCCATCTTGGCCAGCATGGAGACCACGAGGTTGACCTCGTCTTGGCCGGTGACCGCGGCGACGACGTCGGCCATGCGCACGCCGGCGCGCTCGAGCACGCGCGGGTTCGAGGCGCTCTGCTCGATGATGGTGCAATCGGGGCAGGAGCGGCGCAGGCGCTCCACCGCCTCGGCGCGCTGCTCGATGATCGTGACGGTCTCGCCGTCGGCGCACAGCTGCGATGCCAGATGGGCGCCGATCTTTCCGCCGCCCGCAATGATGATCTGCATAGTATCGCCTACTCTCCGATGCCGAGCATCTGCTTGAACTTGCGGCTCGCCGAGGACGTGACGGCGGCGTAGATGATGTCGCCGTTGGCGAGCACGGTGCCTTGGGTCGGTATGAATGTCTCGTTGTTGCGCGAGATGCCGATGATCTGGACCTCGCCTATGGCGGTGAGCTCGCGGACGGTGGAGCCGTCGAGCAGCGCCGGGATGTCCGCGCGCACCAGGCGCACGTCGCCCGAGCCGATGTCGTAGACGCCGTCGAGCTGCTGGTAGGTCAAAAGCTCGCAGATGCGCGAGATGCCCCAGTCGTTCGGGGAGATGGTCTGGATATCGAGCCTGCGGTAGGTTTCGGCCTTGGACAGGTCGTGCAGGCGCGCGATGACGCGGGGCACGCGGAATATGCTGCGCGCCACATGGGCGACCACGATATTGGCCTCGTCGGAGCCCATGCACGAGACCAGCGCGCTCGTGCGCATGATGCCGGCCTCCTCAAGCACGCTGCGGTCGAAGCCCACGCCGCAGACCTTCTTGCCGGTAAACGAGGGGCTGAGCGCGTCGAGTGCCGCCCGGTCGCGGTCGACGACGGTCACCTCGAAGCCTTGGCGGGACAGGCGCTCGGCCAGGCCGGAGCCCAGAAACCCGACTCCTACAACGATCACGTTCATCTTCATCACCTTTCAAAAGACGGGGAGCGCGGCTCCCCGCGTTGCATAAGGGAAATCCAGAAAACCCGGGTGCGCCTCTACGCCTGCCGCGCGGCGCGCCGGGCGTCGCGGCGGCGAAGCCATGCCTTTCGCGCCTCCTCGATGGCGATGACCACCGGCGGGATGCAGCAGAGGAAGACATAGTCCTGCCAGGCGAGCGGAGCGGTGTGGAACACGCTCTGGAGCGGCGGGAACACCGTCAAAAACACGATGAGGGCGACCTCGAACACGATGCCGATGACGATCTGGCGGTTGGCAAGCAGCCCGATCTTGAACACCGAGGTCTTCTCGGTGCGGCAGTTCATGACCTGGCCGATCTGGGCGAACACGATGCCCGCGAGCGTCATGGTCGTGGCCTGGATGTAGACCGGGTCGGCGTCGTTGCCGATGCCGGCGAGCGGCACGGCGGGCCAGCCGTTCAGGATGTTGACCAGGAAGTAGCCGATCATCGCCGCGATCGACCCCATGAGGCCGTACCACAGGAAGGCCTTCACGAGCACGCGCGGGTTGAGCAGGCGCTCGTTGGGGTCGCGCGGGGGCTGGTCCATGACGGTGCCCTCGGGCGGCTCGGTGCCAAGACCCAGCGCGGGCAGCATATCGGTGCCCAGGTCGATGGTCAGGATCTGCATGGTGGTCAGCGGCAGGGGCACGGCGCCGCTGGACAGCAGGTACACGGCGTTCGGCACGGCCTCGGGCGCGTTGGAGTTCAGGATGTAGAGGAGGAACTTGCGGATGTTGCTGTACACCGCGCGGCCCTCCTCGATGGCCGCCACGATCGAGGCGAAGTTGTCGTCGGTCAGGATCATGTCCGCGGCCTCCTTGGCCACGTCCGTGCCGGCCACGCCCATGGCGACGCCGATGTCGGCCTTCTTGAGCGCCGGCGCATCGTTCACGCCGTCGCCGGTGACCGCCACGATCTCGCCCATCTCCTGCAGGGCGGTGACGACGCGAAGCTTCTGCTCGGGCGCCATGCGGGCGAAGACCACCTGCCCGGCGAGCTTTTCCTTCAGCTCGTCGTCGCTCATCTTCGAGAGCTCGAAGCCCGAGATGACCGACAGGTCGCCCCCGTCGACGATGCCGATGCGTCGGGCGATGCTCGCGGCGGTCAGGCCGTAGTCGCCGGTGATCATGACGATGCGGATGCCTGCGCGACGGCACTCGGCGACGGCCGCGGCGACCTCGGGGCGCGGCGGGTCCATCATGACCTCGAGGCCCACGAAGGTGAGGTGGCATTCGATGGTCTCGGGCGTGTAGGCGCTCATGGACGCGGGCACGCCCTGGCGCTCCGCTTCGGCGCCGAGGGGACGGTAGGCCACGGCGAGCACGCGCAGGCCGTCGGCGGCGTAGGAGTCGTTGGCGTCCATGATGCGGGCGCGCAGCTCGTCGGTCATGGGCACGACGCGTCCGTCCACGCGGATCTTGTCCGCCAGGCGCACGACCTCGTTGGGGGCGCCCTTCGTGAAGGCGATGCGCGTCGCCCCGTCGATGGGGTCCTCCAGGCTGTGGACGGTCGTCATGCGCTTGCGGCGGCTCTCGAAGGGCAGCTCCTTCACGCGCGGCATGCGGCGCTCGAGCTCGGCGGGGTCGATGCCGCCCTTCTGGGCGGACACGATGAGGCAGGCCTCGGTGGGGTCGCCGTAGACCTCGTAGCGCCGCCCCTCCTCCTCGGGGGCGCGCAGGCGCGCGTTGCCGCACAGCAGCCCGCCTTCCAGCAGCAGCTCGAGATCGGGGTCGTCCACGGCGCGGTACGCGGCGCCCTCGGACTCGATGCGGCCCTCGGGCGCGTAGCCCACGCCGGTGACCCCGTATTCGCGCGACACCGTCCACAGGTGGTTGACGGTCATCTCGTTCTGGGTGAGCGTGCCGGTCTTATCGGTGCAGATGACGCTCGTGGAGCCGAGGGCCTCCACGGAGTCCAGCTTCTTCACGAGGGCGTTGCGGCGGCTCATGCGCTGCACCGCCATGGCGAGCGACAGGGTGACCGTGGGCAGCAGGCCCTCGGGGATGAAGGCGACCACCATGCCCAGCGCGAAGATGAAGGACTGCGCGAAGGGCTCGTGCACCACGAACAGGCTGAGGGAGAAGAAGGCGAGCCCCATGCACATGGCGAAGACGGTGACCTGCTTGGTGAGGCGGTCGAGGTCGCGCTGCAGCGGGCTCTCGACGTCCTCCATGTTCTGGGTCAGGCTCGCGATCTTGCCGAACTCGGTGTCCATGCCGATGCGGATCACCACGGCGCGACCGTTGCCCTCCGACACGCTCGTGCCGGCAAAGACGAGGTTGGGGATCTCGGCTGCGGAGAGCCCTTCCTCGAGAACGGCGTCCGAGGTTTTGCGCGAAGGGTTGGACTCGCCGTTCAACGTGGATTGGTTCACCTGCAGATCCGAGCTCGCGATCACGCGGGCGTCGGCCGAGATCTTGTCGCCTTCCGCCAGAAGCATGATGTCGCCGGGGACGAGGTCCTCCGCGAGCACCTTCTGCTCCTGTCCGTCGCGGATGACGTTGGTGTAGGCGGGCAGCATCTTCTTGAGCGCCTCGGTCGCCTGGCTTGCGCGATATTCCTGCCAGAAGCTGAAGACGCCGTTGATGATGTTGACGAGCCATACGGCAACGCCCAGCTCGGGCAGGCCCGCGATGAACGCGATGATGCCCGCCACCCACAGCAATATGGCCATGAGGTGGGTGAAGTTGGACAGAAACGCGATGATGGGCGAGCGTTTCTTGCCGGATTCGATCAGATTCTTGCCATAGCGCTGCTGACGTGCCGTCGCCTCCGTGGACGGGAGGCCGCCGGCGCCGACGCCGAGCATGGCGAGCGTCTGGTCGATCGTCGATGTTCTGATTGTCTCGATAAGATTGCCGGATTCGTCTCCGGCCTGGTTCGCACGTCCGGGTTGTAGGTGCACACCCGAATCCGTGCTTGCCGCTTCCTGCGGCGACGCGGGGTTCTGCGTTCCCATAATCCCCATCCTTCCCACGGTCAAAAGCTGGTGCTTTTGGCGAGAAAAACAAAAACTAGGGCCACGGGGGCTCGCGCATGCCCCTGTGGATGGCACTGCATCATATCCATGTGCCCAGCGAGATGCAAGGGTCTTTTTTCAAAATTTTGCAAGCAACGTTTTACCATATAGCAGGGCCAAAATGCGACCGCAAAGCTCACGTTCAAAATGCAAATCGGGGACGCAATGCAAATCGGGGACGTACCTCCCGCTTGCACTTTTGCAAACTCGGGGACGTACCTTCGGCTTGCACTTTTGCACGAGGGGGACAGGCCTTCGCCGTATCAGCTTGTATGTCGCGGCGGATTCCGGGGGAGGGCCCTCTCAAAACGGCGCGCGATCCCCTAAAACGGGTGAGGGGCCATCGGAAGAGGTCATGTAGCCAGTTTTACGACCGCGAAAAAAGCCGGCAGGAGCCAGCATCCTCTTCGAAGCGGTTTTACGGAGCCGTCTCCCTCCGCGCAAGCGTGCATGCGGAAGGTACGTCCCCGATTTGCAAAAGTGCACGCCGAAGGTACGTCCCCGAGTTTGCATGCGGGAGGTACGTCCCCGATGTGCATGTGCTTGCGTGCTCATTGCGTGGCCATGGGGAAGGGGGCTTTTTCGCGTCCGCCATTCGGTATATCATACCGTCCGTGTGTTTCTAAAGGTCGGCCCTGCGCACCGCGCGTCGCCGGCTCGCGTAAGTACGAAGGAGTCTCGCATGTCCGGACATTCTAAGTGGGCCACCACCAAGCACCGCAAGGGCGCGCAGGACGCTAAGCGCTCCGCGCTCTTCTCCAAGCTTTCCCGTAACATCACCGTCGCCGCCCGCCTGGGCAACGACCCCAATCCCGATAACAACGCCTCCCTTGCCGCCGCTGTCGCCAAGGCCAAGGCTCAGTCCATGCCCAAGGACAAGATCAAGAGCGCTATCGACAAGGCGTTCGGCACCGGTGCCGACGCCGCCGTGTACGAGAACATCGTCTACGAGGGCTACGGTCCCGCGGGTGTCGCCGTCTACGTCGAGTGCCTGACCGACAACCGCAACCGCACCGCCGCCGACGTCCGCTCCGCGTTCAGCCACGCGGGCGGCAACCTCGGCACCAGCGGCTCGGTCGCCTTCCAGTTCGAGCGCAAGGGCCAGGTCATCGTTGCCAAGGAGATCGTCGACCCCAACGATAAGAAAGAGAACATGATGGCCAACGGCGCCGCGGGCGACGAGGAGGAGTTCATGATGGCCGTCGCCGAGGCCGGTGGCGACGACTACGAGGACGCCGGCGAGGAGTGGGTCGTGTGGACCGCCCCGGGCGACCTCATGGCCGTCTCCAAGGGTCTCGAGGAGCAGGGCATCGAGGTCAAGGGCTCCGAGCTCACCATGGTTCCGACCACCCTGACCGATGTCACGCCCACCGATGCCAAGAAGGTCCAGCGCCTCGTCGACCGCCTCGAGGAGCTCGACGACGTCCAGGACGTCTACCACACCATGAACATGACCGACGAGGTCATCGCCGCCCTCGAGGAGGAGTAGCGCAGGCGCGGTCCGAGGACCGTGTCCCGATGCCGTGTACGCCGGGTCCGCGAGCGCTCGCGGGCCCGGCTTTTCCCGTATGATAGGGGTTCGGACCGCAAGCCGGCGGCCCGCCGGGGTATACGTATCCCATGCGCCGGGCATCCGGCGGGTGCCGCGATGATGGGCGAAAGGAGTGCGCATGCGCGCGATCAGGAAAATCCTCGCCGCGCTGTTCCTGGTGGCGGGGGCGCTCGTCGCGCTGTACGCGTCCCTGCGCCTGGCGGGCGTCGACACCGCCCGCGCCGACGCGCTGCTCGAGACCGACGCCGGCCGCATCGCCGCCTGGGCCTGCCTGGGCGTCACCGCGCTCGGCGTGCTCGCCTGCTCGCTCTCCGCGCTGCTCGAGCGCCCCGAGCCGGCCGCCGTGCACCCCCAGGGGGACCCGGGCATCGAGGTCACCCTGAGCGCCGTCGTATCGTGCGCGCGGGCCGCCGCGGCCGATGCGGATGCGCTCGTCGAGCAGGTCGAGGGGCGCATCTGCGGGCGCGACCGCGACGAGGTGCGCCTCACGGTGGAGGCCATCGCCCTGGTGGGCGAGGGTCTCGACGAGATCGCCTCGCGCATGCGGCAGCGCGTGGAGGACGCCTGCAGCCGCATGCTGGGCATCCCGGGGGTCCGCGTGCGCATCCGCTTCCTTCCGAGCAAGACCGTGACCGTGACCAAGGAGGTCTAGCGTGAGCGATTCCGATTCCAGCGCCGCCCGCAGGCAGCAGGTCCCCAAGCTGTCCATCGAGCAGGGCCCCGCGCCCGAGGAGCACGCGGACGAGGTCCGGGAGGACCCCGCGCGCCCCGCGATCGGCGCGGAGGCCGTCGGCTTCATCAAGGGGCTCGGCTCCTCGGCGTGGGCCTACGCCCAGTCGCATCGCTACACGGTGCTCTACGGGTTCGTCGGCTTCGTGCTCGCCGCGCTCATCCTCGTCATCGGCCTGTGGGCGACGATCGTGATCGCCGTGTTCACGGGCGTGGGGGCGGTGCTGGGCCAGATCCGCGACGGGGACAACGGCATCGTCAACTTCTTCCGGAGGCTGTTCGGCGGCAAGCGCTGACGCGGCGCCCGGAGCGGGACGCAACGAGGACGCGCCGCCAGCCGGCGCGGTCGAGAAAGGGGTTTTCCATGACCGATGAGCTGAAGATCGAGGTCGCCGAGGACGAGGTCGCGCCCGTGACCGACGAGGCGGCGGATGCTCCGGAGCCCGCCGACGAGGGGCTGTCGGAGGACGTCGACGACGAGGCGGACGACGAGCTCGATTCCGAGGACTCGCTCACCTACTCCAACGGCGTGATCGAGAAGATCGTCGCCATCGCCACGCGCGAGGCCGCCCACGTGCTCGGCATGAAGGGCAACCTCATGCACTTCGTGCAGGAGACGCTGGGCGCCGAGAACCTGACGAAGGGCGTGTCCGTCGAGGTCACCGACGACAACCGCGTGATCGTGAACATCTCGGTCATCATCGAGTACGGCGCGTACGCGCCCGCGATCTTCGAGGACGTCAAGGAGCGCGTCACCGAGCGCCTGGCCGCCATGACGGGACTCGAGGTGGCGGGCATCAACCTGCGCATCGAGGACGTCATGACCCGCGAGGAGTACGCGGCGAGCCACAAGCGCGCCCAGGAGGCCGCGGCGGAGTAGCGCCTCGCGCATGACAGCACGATAGAGCGACCGGCACCCCGGGGCGGATCGCCGCACCGGGGCGCCGGTCGCTCTATCTCGCTGTCACGTTCTCTTGTTTCACAGCCGTTTCGCGCTTGCATCGGACATGTAGCCCTGTTACTGTAGTTTGCATGTTTACGAATGCCGCACATATGATGATGGTTATGATGATGCCCTCGCCCGGGCACTTTGCTATGCCGCGCGCAACCCGCCGGCATGGGGAGACCGGGCGCCTTCATTAGGTCGTCTTTGGCAGAAGACGGCCCGCCTTAGTTCGCGAACCATCATCGGGCGGAGTTTTTCTCGTGATTCAAATCAAACACCTGTGCAAAGAGTTCGACGGCGCCTCGGGCGTCGCGCATGCTCTCGATGACATCAACATCGATATCGCCGACGGCGACATCATGGGCATCATCGGCATGAGCGGTGCCGGCAAGTCCACGCTCGTGCGCTGCATCAATCTGCTGGAGCGCCCCTCGTCGGGCCAGATCGTCGTCGACGGGCAGGACGTGACGAGCCTGTCCGGCGCGGAGCTTCGCAGCTATCGCCGCCGCGTGGCCATGATCTTCCAGAACTTCGGCCTGCTGTCCCAAAAGACCGTGCTCGACAACGTGTGCTTCCCGTTCCTCGCCGCGACGGGCAAGGTGACGGCCGAGAACCGCGCGCATGCCCTCGACCTGCTCGACATGGTCGGCCTGCGCGAGAAGGCTCCGTCCTACCCCTCGCAGCTGTCCGGCGGCCAGCAGCAGCGCGTCGCCATCGCCCGCGCGCTCGCGTGCGACCCCGAGTACATCCTGTGCGACGAGGCCACCAGCGCGCTGGACCCAGCGAGCACCAACACGATTTTGAAGCTGCTGCGCGAGATCAACCGTAAAACGGGCGTCACGGTCATCGTCATCACGCATGCGATGAGCGTCGTCGAGAAGATCTGCCGCAATGTCGTCGTGTTGGAGCACGGTCGCGTGGTCGAGAAGGGGAGCGTGACCGACGTGTTCGCCAACCCCACCTCCCAGGCCGCGAAGGTGCTGCTCGAAAGGGTTGATTGGGATGCTTGATGCCGCGAACGCCTTCATCGCCGAGTACGGCGAGCTCCTTGTCGAGGGCACGGGAAGCACGATCGTCATGGTGCTCGTGCCCACGCTTATCTCATATATCATCGGCATCGCGCTCGGCGTGGTGCTCTATCTCACCGCTCCGGGCTCCTTGCGCCCCGCGCCCGCGCTCAACGCAGGTCTGGGCTGGGTCGTCAACATCCTGCGCTCGTTCCCCTTCATCGTGCTCATGGTATTCATCATCCCGTTCACGCGCCTCATCATGGGCACGGGGTCGGGCATCCTGGGAACCATTCCGCCGCTCGTGCTGTCCGCGTCGCCCTTTATCGCGCGCATGATCGAGCAGTCGCTCGCCGAGGTGCCGCGTGAGTCCGTCGAGGCCGTCGAGGCGTGCGGGGCGAGCACGGCGCGCATCGTGTTCTCGGCGCTTTTGCCCGAGGCCCTGCCCTCCATCGTGCGCGGCGTCGCCGTCGTGCTCATCTCCGTGCTCGGCTACACCGCCATGGCCGGCGCCATCGGCGCGGGCGGCCTGGGTGACATCGCCGTGCGCTACGGATACTACCGTCGCGTCGACGAGGTCATGATCGTCGCCGTCATCATCCTCGTGGTGATCGTGCAGGTCATCCAGAGCGTGTGCGACATCGCCGCGCGCAAGGTCGACCACCGCGGCGTCTAGCGACGACCGCTCCTCCAACAACCTCAGTCAAGAAAGGAATTTATCATGTTGAACAATATCGCGCTCTCCCGTCGTTCCCTGATCGCCGCCGCGGCAGCTGTCGTCGGCGTCGGATCCCTGGCCGCGTGCGGCACCTCCGGCGACACGTCGGCCGCCGGAGGCTCTTCTGCCGAGGGCGGCTCGCAGACGCTGACCGTCGCCGCCAGCCCGAGCCCGCACGCCGAGATCCTGAACGACTTCGCTGCCGACAAGCTCGCCGAGCAGGGCATCACGCTCGAGGTGAAGGAGTACACCGACTACATCCTTCCCAACCAGGACGTGTCCGCCGGCGAGATCGACTGCAACTACTTCCAGCACATCAACTACCTCAACAACTACAACGAGGAGAACGGCACCGACCTGGTGAACGTGGGCAAGATCCACTTCGAGCCGATGGGCGTGTTCGCCGGCAAGTCGGACGACCTCGCCAACATCGCCGACGGCGCGACCATCTCGGTTCCCAACGACGCCACCAACGAGGGCCGCGCGCTGCTGCTTCTGCAGGAGCACGGCGTCATCACGCTCTCCGAGTCCGCCGGCATCACCGCGACGCCCAACGACATCGTGGACAATCCGCACAACGTCGAGATTCTCGAGCAGGAGGCCGCCATGCTGCCCTCCACGCTCGCCGACGTGGACTTCGCGGTCATCAACGGCAACTACGCCATCGACGCCGGCCTGACGCTGGCGGACGCCGTGGCCCAGGAGAGCGCCGACTCCGACGTCATCAAGAACGAGTACGCCAACGTCATCGTGACGAGGCCCGAGCTTGAGGACGACGAGCGCATCAAGGCGCTGGTCGACGTGCTGACGACCGATGAGTTCAAGGAGTACCTGGCCGATACGTTCGGCGACTCCGTCCAGGCGGCGTTCTAAGCCATCTGCCTATTCGTGAATCCGACACGCCCCGGCGGCAGGACCGACCTGCCGCCGGGGCTTTTGCGTGCAAGCCGGGGGACGTACCTCCCGCGTGCAACAATGCA
>DGYMJ06203__coassemble_555_pt1 | contig 21669 bp, 18 predicted proteins | sample DGYMJ06203__metabat2_high_PE_015 | metagenome-assembled genome bin DGYMJ06203
ATCCCGAATGGCGCGGAAAGCCGGTCATCGTGGGCGGCAGCCCCGAGGAGCGGGGCGTGGTCTCGACGGCATCCTATGAGGCGCGGCCCTATGGCGTGCACTCCGCCATGCCCTCCGCCCAAGCCAAACGGCTCTGCCCCCATGCAATCTGGACCCGGGGGCATTTCGATCGCTACCGCGAGATGAGCTCGAAGGTCATGGCGATCCTGTCCGACGAGACGCCGTTTGTGGACCAAGTCTCCATCGACGAGGCGTTTTTCGACATATCCCCGGGAAGGTACTCGTCCGAGAGCCCCGTGGAGATCTGCCGGCGTATCTCGCGACGCGTCAGCGAGCTCGGCGTGACGTGCTCGATCGGGCTCGGTTGCAACAAGACGGTGGCGAAGATCGCAAGCGAGCGCGACAAGCCGCGGGGCCTGACCGTCATCGTCCCCGGCACCGAAGAGGGATTTTTGGCTCCCCTGCCCGTCCGAGCCATGAGCGGCATCGGCAAGTCGGCGGAAGCGTCGCTTGCGCGCATCGGCATCCATACGCTCGGGCAGCTCGCGCGTGCCGACGTCCGCATCCTTCGTCAGGTATTCGGCGTCAACGCGGAGATGATGCAGCTTCGTGCAGCCGGTAAAGAGCACAGCTCCGTAACCCCGATCGATGCGCCCGACGAGGTAAAATCGGTCAGCAACGAGCGGACCTTCGGCGAGGACCTGACCGATCGCGCCGACGTGAACGCGGCGATCGCCCTGCTCGGGGAGTCGGTCGGAAGGCGTCTTCGCAAGCGGGGGCTCGCGGGGCGCACCGTGACGCTCAAGCTCAAGTTCTCATACGGCAAGGGCAGGACCATCCAGCGCAAGCTCCCCCATCCCACCGATGACGAGAACGTGTTCGTCCCCGTCGCTTTAGAGCTGCTCGATTCCATCTGGACGCCCGGCATGCATATCCGCCTGGCCGGCTTGGGCCTCAGCGACTTCGATATGTCGGGAGGCGTCCAGACGGACCTGTTCTGCCCGGTCGACGAGCGCGGCGTCCAGACCAGCGATCGACGCGAGCTGTCCGTGACCATGGAGAAGGTGCGGGAGAAGTTCGGACGGGATGCCGTCGGCTTCGGTCGCGCCGCCCGCTTCCATGACGCCGTCGTGCGCAGGGACAAGTAGCACGAGGATCTTCCGGACGATGCGCATCCAAAAAGGGCCCGCGGCACGGATAATGCAAGGGCTGCGCCAACCCAGAAAAATGGCCGGCTCGTGGCCGGCCATGAATCAGTCCTCGTAGCGGGTGATGGGCGCATCGCCCCAAAGCTTTTCCAAGCGATAGTACTCGCGCGCCTCGGGCGTGAAGACGTGCACGAGAACCGAGCCGTAATCCATGAGGATCCACGTGCCCTCCTCACGGCCCTCGATGGAGAACGGGTGCTCGCTGAACGCCTTGGCAACCTTCTCCTCGACCTCGTCGACGATGGCGTCCACGAGACGGTTGTTCGAGCCGGTGGCGATCACGAAGAAGTCGCACACATCGGAAAGCTCGGTGAGGTCAAGGACGCAGACGTCCTCACCCTTCTTGTCGGAAGCCGCCTGGGCGGCGACGGCGGCAACCTCCGCCGCCTCGATACCGGAGGAAGAGGCGGAAGCGGCCGTGCGGTCGGAGGACAGGCCGAAGCCCTCGAGCATGGCGTCGGCGTCGGCCGCAGACGCGGCCTCGGGCGTATCGATGATCTCGGTGTCAGACATACCGTGCCTTTCTAGCGCGCCAATTCAAGCGCATAGTGGTTGTAGATGGTGATAGCCGTCGGATACAGATATCTCCTCGTATCAATAACATACACGAGACCGCCGGCAAAGCACTCAAAGAACAGATGCGCAAGATCGAGTTTTCCGACCTGGGCCCGAAGCCTCTCCGCGTACGAGCCCTTGCGCATGGGCTCGATGGCGTCCGCCACGAACACGACCATGTCGAGGTCGGTCATGTCCTCGGCGCCGACGGTGTGCCGGGCGATCGCCTGGAACACGCTAGGAGGCAGCTCCCCGAACAGCTGGGGCAGCTCGATCGCGGCGACCGGACCGTGCAGGAGAGCGACGCTGTTGGCAGGAGAGCCGGCGACCTCGATGCCGTACTGAGCGGCGCGCGCGAGCAGCTCGGCCTCGTCGAGCACCTTGTCCCAATCGTGCACAAGGCCCGCCGCCTCAGCGAGAAACGGATCCACACCGTAGGTCTCGGCAAGGGACGCCGCCGTGCGCGCGACGCCGAGCGAATGGTTCCGGCGCTTGCGGTGGTCGGCCATGCGAACGTCAAGCATCTCGCGCATGCGGGCAAGATACGCCTGGCGGTCTTCGATCTCATAGAACTCTGATGAGGACAAGGCCCCTCCTCTTTTCCTTACATCTTAGCCACGCCGTCGACGCGCTCGACGACATGCCTATTGTACAGGCCGTTTTTGCGGATATACCCGATGACGGACTCGCTCGTCAGATATCGCACGCTCTTTCCGCGGCTGACGCGCTCGCGGATGTTGGATGAGCTGATGGCGAGGGCCGGGATCTCGATGTAGCGGACATCGAACGGCACGCCCGAGGCGGATATGCGGGAGCGCGCCGTATCGATATCGTACCCGGGGCGAGTCGCCGCGATGAACGTCGCGAGCTCGGCCATCTCGGATGCATCGTGCCAGGTGACGAGATCTGCCACGGCGTCGGCGCCCGTGATGAAGAACAGCTTGACGTTGGCCGGGTAGTGCTCGCGCAGCGCGCGAAGCGTATCGATCGTGTAGGTGACGCCCTCTCGGTCGATCTCGAAGCGACTCGCATCGAACGCCGTGTTCGCCGCGGTCGCCAGCACAGTCATGGCATAGCGGTCCTCGGCATCAGTCACGTCGAGGTCCTGCTTGAACGCCGGCTTGCCCGCGGGCATGAAGAGCACGAGATCGAGCGCGAGCGCCTCGCGCGCCTGCTCGGCGGTGACCAGGTGCCCGTAATGGATGGGGTCGAAGGTGCCGCCCATGATGCCGAGACGGTACTCCCGCTCGGGGTCGGCCCCCATCTCCGGCAGGCGCGGCAAAGCGCTTTGAACCATATCGCTACTCCCCTGACAGCTCGTCGTCCTCGTACTCCTCGTAGACGCTCTCGTCCGCCCCCTCGTAGGCAAAGGAGTACCCCGAGATGCGCACCTCGTCTCCGGCCTCGCAGCCCGCGTCCTCGAGCGCCTTGTCGACGCCGATGCGCGAGAGGCGATGCTGAAGGTAGATGACGGCCTCCTCGTTCTCCCAGTCGGTCTGGACGCAGAGGCGCTCGACGCCCGTGCCCATGACGCGCCAGATTCCAGGCCCCTCGCCGACCACCTGGAATTGGCGGTCGCGCTGATGGCGCCTGCGCTCCCACAGCTCGCTGAAATCCTCGGTGGGCTCGTCAGTCTCGGCGAGCTCGCGGCGCAGCTCTGCCACGCGCTCGCCGACGGCGAGCATAAGGGTCTGCAAGCCGGCTCCGGTCAGCGCCGACACCGCGAAGAACTCATGGCCGTCCTCCAGAACCGCCTCCTTGAGGCGCGCGACGCGCTCGGTCATGCCGCTCATGTCGCACTTGTTGGCGACAACGATCTGCGGGCGCTCGGCGAGCGTCGAGGCGTATGCGGCCAGCTCGCTGTTGATGATGCGGTAGTCCTCGACGGGATCGCGGTCCTCAAAGCCGCCGGCGATGTCGATGACGTGCATGATGAGCGCCGTGCGCTCGATATGGCGCAGGAACTGGTGCCCCAGGCCGCGACCCTCCGCGGCGCCCTCGATCAGGCCGGGGACGTCGGCGACGACATACGAGTAATCGCCGGCGCGGACGACGCCGAGGTTGGGCACGAGCGTGGTGAACGGGTAGTCGGCGATCTTAGGCCGGGCGGCACTCATGCGCGCGATGAGCGACGACTTGCCGACGCTCGGCATGCCGACGAGCGCCGCGTCGGCCATGAGCTTCATCTCGAGCTCGATCCAGTGCTCCTCGGCGGGCTCGCCCTTCTCCGCGAACGCCGGGGCGCGTCGCGTCGGCGTCACGAAATGGGTGTTGCCGCGTCCTCCGGTGCCGCCGGGAGCGACGATGACGCGCTCCCCGTCATGCGTGAGGTCCGCGATGTCGAACATGACCTCCTGCGTGTCGGGGTCGAGCTCGCGGACGACGGTGCCCATGGGGACCTTGAGGATCAGGTCCTCACCGTTTTTGCCGTCACGCCGGGACCCCTGGCCGTGCGTGCCGCGCTCGGCACGGAAATGATGCTTGAAGCGGTAGTCGATCAGCGAGGAGAGCTGCGCGTCCGCCTGGATGACGACGTTGCCGCCGCGCCCGCCGTCGCCGCCGTCAGGACCCCCTTTGGGCACATAGGCCTCACGGCGAAACGACATGCAGCCGGCGCCGCCGTCGCCGCCTTTGACGTTGATGCGGCAGATATCTGTGAACTGGGACATCGCGGCCCCCTTTCGGGTCGATCTATCGATGCGTAGGTGCGCCGCGCGAGCGCGCGGCAGAAGCTGACACCATGATAAAAGAAGACCCTTGGAACTCAGTCCAAGGGCCTCCCTGAGATGCGTGATAATGAAGGGCAGCGGTTACGCGGTGACCTCGGTCGGACGGACGCTGACGCGGTGCTTGACGCCACGCGTGTACTCGACGGTGCCGTCGACGAGAGCGAACAGGGTGTCATCCTTGCCGCGACCGACGTTGGCGCCCGGGTGGATGTGGGTGCCGCGCTGACGGACGAGGATGGTGCCGGACGTCACGACCTGGCCGGCATAACGCTTGCAGCCAAGACGCTGGCCGCGGGAGTCACGACCATTACGGGACGAACCAAGGCCCTTTTTGTGTGCCATGTTGAACTACCTTCTTTCTACAGTTCGCGACTGCGCTACTCAGCCGTGGCCTCGGTCTCGGCAGCCTTCTTGGCGCGCGAGGTGGCCTGGACCTTCGTGATCTTGATACGGGTCAGCTGCTGGCGATGGCCCTGGGTGCGACGATAGCGCTTACGCTTGTGGAACTTGAAGACAAGCACCTTCTCGCCCTTGAACTGCTCGACGATCTCAGCAGTGACCTTAGCCTTCGCAAGCTTGGCAGGATCCGTGATGATCTTCTTGCCATCGTTCAGGAAGAGCACGGGGAGCTCGATCTTGGTGCCGACCTCGCCCTCGATCTTCTCGACGTTCAGAACATCATCGGTGGCGACCTTATACTGCTTGCCGCCGGTTGAAACGATTGCGTACATTGTTTTGCCCTTCATGCATCAGTTAGTGCAACAGCCGAATATCCTAACAGGTGGTGTATTGCGCGTCAACAGAGCACGTCAAGATATGCCCTGCTAATTCACAAGGACGGCACAGACGAGACGGTCAGAGGAGCAGCGGGTGTCTCGTCGGTACGTATCGGACTCAAGAGGGATCCGTCAGAATCTTCAACGTACTGGGCAGTCCGGCAGATAGCATAGCGCGAAATCGCCGCCAAATCCTGGATTCCCGTCGAAACGATAGGACCTTCACGTTTAACCTGAGGTGTAAGGCTTCTATCGAGCGCGGCGAGCAGGATCTCGGGCCGCAGGGACCCCTCGTTGCTGATGCGCGTGTCGAGGAGAAGCTCGATGCCCCCTCCCTCGAGGTCGACGCAGGTGAATCCGACGAGCGTTCCGGCAAGATCGAGCACCTTGCGCTTCTTGCCGCGGGCATAGGGGATCTCGCCGAGCCCGACGATGCCGTCGAGAAGCGTGCGGACCTCGTCGGCGTCGAATGAGAACCCGTCGGCGCGCGTCAGCTCGATGCGGTACATGGCGCGCGTGATCTCCGCGGTCAGCGCGGGGGCGCGGACGTCGAGGTAGCATGCGCGCTGCGCGGCCAGGTCCGCAGGGGCAGACGCCGTCAGGCGGGCGAGCGCTTCTCCGGCCGGCACGTATTCCGTCATGAACAGGTCGAAGTACTCCGCCTCAGACGAGGTGCCCACCGGCAGCGCCGAGGTGACCCCCAGGCGCATATGGGGGGAGAAGCCCTGCGTGACCGCATAGGGAAGCTGGGCGCGCCGGACGATGCGCTCGAGGGTGTGGAGCACCTCGAGATGGCCGAGATAGGCCAGGCGCCCGCGTTTGACGTATTCGGTGCGAAGCCTGAACAGGCTCGCGGCGTTGGGATCGCTCATGCGCGCTCACCTGCCAAGATGTTGTCTGCGTGCAGGGTCGGGCAGACGCCGCAGCCCGTGCAGGACGTGCGCGAGCAGTCTGCCGTGGTCGTGCCCTCGAGGGCCTTGCGATACTCGCGGAGCAGGTACCCGCGCGAGACACCGGGGCTCACATGCTCCCAAGGCAGGCGGGCGTCCAGATCGAACGGCTCGGTCGCCACCTCGCGCAGGTCGATGCCCGCCTCCGCGGCAGCTTCCTCCCAGCGGGAGAGGTCGAACTGCTCGGTCCAGGCGTCGAAGCGCGCACCGCGCCTCCAGGCGCCCAAGATCACCGGCGCGATATCGCGGCCTCCGCGCGAGAGGACCGCCTCGAGCAGCGAGGTGTCGGCGTCATGGTAGTGCACGCGCACGGCGCGGTTGCGCACGCTGCGCAGAAGCAGCTGCTGGCGGCGCTTCACCTCGTCGTCGGGGGTCTGCGCGCACCACTGGAACGGCGTGGCGGCCTTGGGGATGAAGACCGAGCAGGAGATGGACACCGAGACGCCGCCGCGTTGAGCGGGCGGAACGACTTCACGGGCGATCTCATAGGTGCGGTCCGCGAGGTTCGCGATGGCCACGATATCCTCATCGGTCTCGCCGGGAAGCCCCATCATGAAGTAGAGCTTCACGCGGCGCCAGCCGGCCTCGAAGGCCGCGCGCGTCGCGCGCTCGAGGTCGTCCTCGGTGACATTCTTGTTGATGACGTCGCGCAGGCGCTGGCTTCCCGCCTCGGGCGCGAACGTCAGGCCGCCCTTCTTCTCCCCCGCCACCTGCAGCGCCATATCGATGCCGAAGGAGTCGAGGCGCTGGGAGGGTATGGAGATGCGGATGCCCGTGTCGGCGAGCCGGCGGTTCAGGCGGGAGAGGACCTCGGGACAGCACGAATGGTCGGTGGTGGACAGCGAGGTCAGCGACACCTCGTCGTATCCGGTCTTCTCCAGGCCGCGCATCACCGCGGAGACGATCTGATCGGGCGTGCGCTCGCGCACCGGGCGGTAGGTCATCCCCGCCTGGCAGAAACGGCAGCCGCGCGCGCAGCCGCGCAGGACCTCGATGGACAGGCGGTCGTGGACGAGCTGGGCGAAGGGGACCACGGATTGGGGAACCGGGTCGGTGGCGCCGAAATCGGCGACGACGCGCTTGTGGACGACCTCGGGAACATCCTCCCCTGCACGCGGGACGGTATAGCCGTGCGGCGTGCAGGCCTCATCGTGCCGCACCTCGTAGAGGCTGGGGACGTACGTGCCGGGGATCTTGGCGAGCTCGCGCAGGATCTCGAGGCGCGTGGCGCCCGCGTCGCGCAGGCGCTGGTGGGCGCGGCACACCTCGACGATGTGCTCCTCGCCCTCCCCGATCAGGAACGCATCGATGAAGGGGGCGAGCGGCTCGGGGTTGTAGACGGAAGGGCCGCCGGAGATCACCAGCGGGTCGTCCTCACCGCGGTCTGCGGCGTGTAGCGGGATGCCCGCAAGATCGAGCGTCTCCAGCATGTTCGTGCAGGCCATCTCATGGGGAAGGTGCAGGCCCACGACATCGAACGACGACAGCGGCGCCGCACCCTCGAGGGACAGCAGCGGCACGCCGGCCTCGCGCATGGCGTCCGCCATATCGATCCAGGGAACGTATCCGCGCTCGCAGGAGATGCCCTCCTGCTCGTTCAGGACGGCGTACAGGATCGCGATGCCCTGGTTGGGCAGGCCGACCTCGTAGACGTCGGGATACACGAGGCAGACGCGGTAGTCCGCCTCGGCAGACGAGCGCGTACCCCACTCGTGATCGATATAGCGGCTCGGCTTCTCCACGCGCGCGAGCAGGGGCTCGAGCTCAAAGAAGCGGTTCTCGTACGGTGTTCTCACGCGACCTCCGGATTCCAGTCGGTATCGATGTCGGATGCATCCGCGCCCGTTCCGGCGACCCCCGACACGACGCTGCGCGCACCGCTGACGATCTTGCCCATGAGGTCGTTGACGGGCGTGTAGTCGACATCGTGCTCGTAGACCGCCATGAGTGCGCGGCCGATGGCGACGGTGCCCCCCGCGGCGACGAGGCCCTTGACGACAAACCCCATGCGCGGCACCTGCTTGGTCGCCGCGCGTGCGGCGGCGCGCAGGATGAGCCCGGACCCGAGGACGCCCGCGACCTCGTAGGCGCGCTCGATGCGCAGGGGCTTGCCGAACACGGAGGCGAGGTCCAGCAGCATGCCGATCTGGGCGAGCGTCATGACCGGATAGTCGGCGCCGGGAATGAAGACGAGCGCACCGGTGGCGAGGTTCGTCAGGGCGCAGGAGGTGATGATGCGGTTGGACGCGGCGACGCGCATGAAGGCGAAATTGGAGGCGAACGCCGTCATCTTCTCGGTGCGGTCGAGAATCCAGCGCGCGAGCGTCTCGAGCAGATGCGTCTTGTTCGTGGACGCGATCATGCCGAGCATGGGCGTGTCGGCCTGGATGAAAGGCGCCTCGACGCTGGACTCGCACACCACGACGGTTGGCGCGCCCGCGACCACGATCGCCTGGACCGCAGCCTGCAGATCGGCCGAACCGCACGTCAGCACGATGGAGATGTCCGTGTCGGACTTGACGGACGTGGACCCGGCGGAAAGCCGAGAGACGCGCACGATGGCGGACGTCGTCTGGGGAACGAAGGCCTCGCGGATCGTATCGATCAGAAGCGGCGTCGCCGTGTCGTCGACGAAGACCGACACGCGCACCGGCTCATCGGAATCACGCAGGGTCGACACCCCCATCTTGAGCGCCTCTCCGATCCGATTGATGGGAAGGTGCATGCTTAAACCTCCTTATGGTCTAGGCGGCCTTTGAGCGGGTACGCCAAATGGACTGGACGATGCCGACGTTGGCCATCTGCATGAGCATGGAGCTCGAGCCGAAGCTGATGAACGGCAGCGGGATGCCCGTGATGGGCATTAGGCCGATGCACATGCCGATGTTCTCGAGGATCTGGAACAGCCATATGCCCACGATGCCGACGGCGGTCAGCTTCAAGAATAGCGAATCGGTGCGATAGGCGACGCGGATGGTGGAGAAGATGAGGACCGCGAACAGGGCGAGCAGGATGAGCGCGCCCACGAAGCCGAACTCCTCGGAGAGCAACGCGAACACGAAGTCGGTGTGCGCCTCGGGCAAGAAGCCCTCGCCCGCCTGCGAGGCCGCCCCGATGCCCTTGCCGAAAAAGCCGCCGGAGCCGACCGCGATGAGGGACTGCATGAGGTTGTAGCCGGCGCCAGAGGTGTCGGCGGTGGGGTCGATGAAGACGAGCAGGCGGTTCATCTGGTACTGCTTCAGCAGCATGTCGCGGCCGAAGATGCTGTCGACCACGGAGTCCGCGGCAAGAAGCAGCGCGACCAGGCCGATGAGGATCGCTATGGTCGACAGGACCCATTCCTTCTTGGGACCGCTCATCATGATGACGACGGCGCCCGAGAAGAACACCACGAGTCCGCTGCCGAGGTCACCGGCAAGCAGGATGCAGCCGAAGGGCACCGCGAGCATGCCGCAGAGCTTGACGTACTCGCGCACCGAGTCGATCTGGCCGTTGTACTGCGCGCCGAGCGCCGAGATGATGAACACCGTGAGGATCTTCGCGAGCTCGACGGGCTGGAACGTGAGCCCGATGAACGGGATCTGGATCCATCCGGTCATGCCCATGGCGTTATAGGACAGGCCGGGGATATAGGGAGAGAAGATGATCGCGATGTCGAGGACGAGCAGCGCGGTCGACAGGTTCGCAAACCCCCGGAAATCGAACTTCCAGCATATGATGCCGAGGACGGCACCCAAGCCGATGCCGAGCAGATGACGCGAGAAGGACGCGTCGGCGATGGTGAGCGAGGCGGTCCAGATGACGACCGCTCCGTAGGCGATCAGGGCGATCGCGGAAAGCAGCACGGGGATGTTGATGGAGCGCTGAAACGAGCCGCGGGTCGCCGTCAGCGACTTGTTCACGCGCTTCAGCGATTCGGTTGAGGTGGCAGCCTGAGCCATAGTCCCTCCTTACTCGTTAGCGTGAGCCGTCGCCGGCGGTGGCGGCCGCCGTATCGGGTTCGTCGTATATGGCGCCGAGCACGTCGCGCACGCCGTACAGCGAGGAGTTGGAGCCGAAGCCGCCCTGCTCGACGAGGCAGGCGACGACGTATTTCGGGTTGTCGGCAGGCGCATAGGCGACAAACCAGCCGTAGTCGTCCTCGCCGGTCTTCTGGCCGGTGCCCGACTTGCCCGCGACCCTCACGCTCAGGTTCGTGAAGTGGGAGGCCTGGGACGCGGACTCCTCGTAGATGACGCCGACAAGGCCGTCTTGCACGAGGTCGAGATCGGACTGCTGGCGGAACTCGCCCGTCAGGCGCTCCCTGGGCTCGTAGGTCACCGCGTCTCCCGAGCCGTCGCGGCTGACGGCGGACAGGAACACGTGCGGCACGAACTCCTTGCCGCCGTTGGCGATGCCCGCGTAGGCGCAGGCGATCTGCAGGGGCGTCACAAGGATGTCGCCCTGGCCGATGACGATGTTGCACATGTCTCCGGGGTTCCAGGTGCGGTCGGCGTCGTCCCAGTTGGAGAAGTAGTCGTACTTCCACTGCGCATCGGGAACGCGCCCGGAGCTCTCGCCGGGAAGGTCGACACCCGTCGACTCTCCGAAGCCCCAGCGGCGGAACACCTCCTGCAGGCCCTCCGAGTTGTTCTCGGAGTAGTAGAAACCCTTGCCGATCTCGTAGAACACCGTGTCGCACGACATGACGATGCCGTTGCGCAGGTTGATGGTGCCGTGGCCCGAGTGGTCCCAGCACCAGCGGCCGTTGCCCTCGCCCATGCCGGTCCACCAGCCCACGCAGTCGGTGGTCTGCGTCGAGGTGAAGATGTCGTACTCCAGCGCGGCGAGCGAGGAGAAGGGCTTGATGGTCGATGCGGACATGTACTCGCCGGCGATGGCGCGATTGATCATGGGGTGGCCGCCGTCGTCGCTGTTGAGCGCGCTCCAGTCGTCGTTGGACACGCCGCCGATGAAGACGGACGGGTCGAACTTGGGCGCGCTCGCCATGCCGAGGATCTCGCCGTTCGTGCAGTCGAGGCACACGCAGGCGCCGCGGGTACCGTTCTCGTTCCCGAACTGCTTGGCCATCTCCATGGCGTGCTGCAGGCCGTCCTCGCACGCCTGCTGGATCTTGAGGTCGAGGGTGAGCTTGATGTCGCTGCCGGGCTCGGGGGGCACGGCGCCGGTGGAGCCGGTCACGTTGCCCGAGGCGTCGACCTGGACGGTCTGCTCCCCTCGGATGCCCTGCAGAAGGCTCTCGTATTGGATCTCGACGCCCGCCTGGCCGACGATATCGCCCGATTCGTAGGTGATGGTCCCGGGCGACTCCTCGCCGGCCTCCTGCGCCTCCTGCTGCGCGGACAGCTGCTCTTGCGTGATCGTGCCCGTGTAGCCGAGCACGTGCGCGGCGAGCTCGCCGTGGGGGTACAGGCGCTCGGTGCGCTCGACGACCTCGACGCCGGCGAAATCCGCCGGATGCTCCTGGATGTAGGCGACGGTGGAGCGGCGCACGTCGGAGGCGATGGTGTGCAGGCTCTGCGCTCCCTGGTTGTAATCCTGGATGTTACGGCGCACCGCGATGTAGGGCATGCCGAGGACGTTGGCGAGGTGACGGACCAAGACGGTGTCGTCGGCAAGGTCGCGGTAGGCGGCGACCGTCAGGCTCGCGCGGTTCGTGACCAGCGGCTCGCCGTTGCGATCGAGGATGCGCCCGCGCGGGGCGGGCGTGGTGACGGTTCGGGTCTGGTTCTGGACGGCGAGCTCCTCGTAGTAATCCGAGGAGACCATCTGCATGCTCCACAGCTTGGCGATGATGGCGGTGAAGATCGCGCCCGCTCCGGCGGCGAGCATGGTGAAACGGCCCTTGAACGCCGTTCCCTGGGTGTTGCCCTCCCCTTCCGTGGCGCGCGGGCGCGTGCCGTGCTGGGTGTCATAGGTGAATTTGCCGCCGGCGCTCCTCAGATACAGCAGCGATGCGATGATCACGACGAAGAGGATGATACCGGCGATGATGACAACGATCTGCGCATCCATCGCGAGGTCTCCTTACTTCAGTACCTTGTAGCGCGTGCTGCGGCCGGGACGCGTGCGGACCGAGAACCCGCGCTGGGAGGACCCGGATCCGCTTGCCATAAGAAAGAGCACGGCGACAAGGGCGTCGAGCACGGTCGAGGCGATCCCGTGCCCGAAGAGGGCCCAGATCAAATCGGTCTGCACTCCCATGAGAAACAGGCAGAGCCCGTAGAGAAGGTTGACGGCCAAGATCGCGATGACGGCGAAGCGCACCGATTCACGCGTGAGGCCGCCGAGGGCGCCATGCGCCGCGGAGGATACGCCGAAGCTCGTGACCGTCAGTAGCAGGGACATGAGACCCACGGGAGCCGACGAGGTCAGGTCGAAAAACAGGCCGGAGAAGAACCCGATGAACACGGCGCTGTGCGGCTCGAAGGTGAGCGAGAGCACGATGGCGAGCGCCAGCATGAAGTTGACGGTGCCGCCCGCTATGCTGATCTGCGGGGCGAGGGCGATCTGCAGCAGGACGGCCACGACGGCGAGGGCGCGATAGCGCGAGGGCGAATAGGAAGATTCTCTCAGTTGCATCGTCGCGCCTCCCTACTCTTGAGTCGATTCGTCCGTGTTATCTGAGCTATCTTGCCCGTCCGTGGAGCCATCTTCCCCTGTCTGGTCGGACTCCTGAGAATCACCATCGCTCGTACTCGTCTGAACGCTATCGATGTCGTTGGCGGCGGCGATATCCTCGTCGGTGGCGCGCTGTTCATCGGACAGCGCGGTGATGACGAGCACCTCCTCGTTGTTCTCGGTCGATGCGCTCGTGCGCACGACGATGTCGTAGTACACGTCGTTGTCGCGCCGCTCGACCGAGGAGACGGTGCCCAGAGGCAGGCCCTTGGGGAAGACGCCGCCGAGTCCGGAGGTGATGACGATGTCACCCACCTTGACGTCGTAGTCGGTCGAGACGTATTCGAGCCGCAGGCTGCCGTCAGCCTGGCCGCGGAGCATCCCCTGAGCCCGAGAGCTCTGGACCATCGCGGACACGCCGGACGTCTCGTCGTTGATGAGCAGGACCGTGGAGGAAGACAGCGCGACCTCGGTGATCTGGCCGATGACGCCGTAGGCGTTGCAGACGGGCATGCCGATCTCGAAGCCGTCGAGAGAGCCCTTGTCGATGGTGACGGTCTGCGACCACGCGTCGGAAGACCCCCCGATGATGCGCGCGGCGGTGGACTGCAGGTTGTAGGTCGACTGCAGGCCGAGCAGGCCCTCGAGCCGCTCGGCGGTCTCCTTGGCCTCCGCAAGCTGCGCGACCTGTCCGGTCAGCTCGGCGTTCTGCTGCTTGAGGTCGCTTAAGGTCTCCTGCGACGCCGTGAGGTTCGAGAAAATGTTGCCAAGGGCGTTGAACGGGGACGCGACGACGGAGCCGACGGAGCGCACGGGGCTCGTGACGGTGACGACGCCGGAGCGGACGGCGTGGATGGGCCCCGCCTCTCCCTCACGGATGTAGAACGTGAGCAGCAGGACCGACAGCACGCAAAAAACAATCAACGGGGCAAGTCCCGTTGATTGCTTCTTCGTATTCAGATGGGATGATGGGTACTTCTGAGTACGGGGCAAACGAAGTCAACCTTCCGACGTTAAGCGTTGCTCTGAACAAATCCGCCATCGAACGCGTTGGCCTCAAGCACGCGCGCGCAACCGTTCACGACGTTGTCGAGAGCGGTCGGGCTCACGTTGACAGCGACGCCGGTCTCATCGCGCAGGCGCACGTCGAGACCGCGCAGCAGCGCACCGCCGCCGGTCAGCAAGATGCCGTAGTACATGAGGTCACTTGCCAGGTCAGGCGGCGTGGCGTCGAGCGCCTCCTTGACCGCCTTGGTCATCTCGTCGAGCGGCTTGTTGAGGGCGCGGCGGATCTCCTCGCTCTCGATGCGCACCGTCTTTGGAAGACCGGAGATGACATCGCGACCGTTGACCTCGACGTCGAGCTCGTCTTTGAGCGGCACGGCGGAACCGACCTTGATCTTGATGTCCTCGGCCGTGCGCTCGCCGATGGCGAGATTGTAGGCGTCGCGGACGTGGGACAGGATCGCCTGGTCGAACTCGTCGCCCGCGATGCGGATGGACTGGGACACGACGATGCCGCCCATGGCGATCACGGCGACCTCGGTCGTGCCGCCGCCGATATCTACGACCATGGAGCCGGTGGGCTCTTCGACGGGCAGGTCAGCGCCGATGGCAGCGGCCATCGGCTCCTCGATGAGGTATGCCTGGCGCGCGCCGGCCGAGATCGTGGCCTCGAAGACCGCGCGCTTCTCGACGCTCGTCACGCCGGACGGAACGCACACGACGACGCGCGGACGGGGCGTCCAGGGATAGCGCTTCTCGCTCGCCTTGTCGATGAAGTAGCGCAGCATGGCCTCGGTCACGTCGAAGTCGGCGATGACGCCGTCCTTCAGGGGTCTGACGGCGACGATATTGCCCGGCGTACGGCCGAGCATGCGCTTGGCGTCGATGCCGACGGCCAAGATGCGCTCGTCGTTCTTATCGATGGCGACGACGGACGGCTCGCGGATGACGATGCCCTTGCCGCGCACGGATACCAGCGTGTTGGCCGTGCCCAGGTCAATAGCGAGGTCTCCCCCGTACTGACCAAATAACATGTCCATCAAAGAAAACAAAACCGCTCCTGTAGGTCTTGTGGTACGTGCAGTGCCGTGGCACACGTTGTATGAAGTGTAGTGCAGAGCGGCGCGTGCTCGGGGGCACAGACGCCGCTCTAGCAAATATTACATGGTATCGGCGGTGTCGTCCGCGGCGTCCCCGTCGGTCGCGCCGGCGGTGCCGTCAGCGGACTGATCGGTCGAGGCGGTGTCGTCGGCGCCGGTGGTGTCAGACGCGACGTCGGTGGAGCCCAGGTCGGTGGACAGTGAGCCCGCGTCCGTGCCGGTCTCATCCGTGGTAGTGCCGGTCGTGTCGACCGCCTGCTGGTCATCGGTGCCGAAGTCCATGGTGAGCGACTCGACAGCCCATCCGATATGGTTGGAGCTACGGACGAAGTGGACCTGATAGGTCACCGTGCCACCCTGGGGCATGGTGACGTCGACCGTGGCGTCGCTTTCGGTCATGCCGGCATCGAGGCCCGTGACGGTCGCCGTCGCGTCGCCCAGGCCCTCAAGGGACGAGGTGATCAAGGACTTGGCGTCATCGGACAGGTTCGGCGAGAGGTACTGGTTGGCATCCTCGCCGCTGTTGACCGCCTGCAGCAGACCGGAGATGGCGTCCTGCTGCGAGGGGAAGCCGAAGCCGCGGGTGTAGGCGAAGCCAAGGCCGCCCGCCGCGATGATGATCAGCAGGAGCAGGACGATGAACACCTTCAGGCCCGTGTGGCGCTTCTTGCGGCGGATCTTGGTCTCGCGACGGTCCTGCTGGATCATCTCGGACTCGGTCATGGTGAAAAAGCCGGTGTCGGAGGGGTCGGGCATGAAGCCGCCGGTACTTCCCGTGGGATCGAGCGGGTCGACGGGCTGCGGCGCGCCATAGCCCGCGGCCGGGGCGGCAGCCTGCCTCTGCGCCACGATGGCGGCGCGGTTGGCGACATCCTCCTTGGCCTGCTCGAAGGCGGTCTGCTGATCGGAATCGAGTTGATAGATGCCATCGGAGGTCGCGCGGTTGAACGCGTCGACGGCATCGTTGGAGCGACCTGCCGCGGCGTACGCGATGCCGAGGCCGGCCTCGATGGCGCGGGGATCATCATGCGGGCTCACGTAATCGAGCGCCGTGAGGTAGGACTCGACCGCGTCGGCGGGACGGCCCAGCTTGACGAAGCAGTCGCCCAGGCTCGCCAGGGCGGACGCCGGGGCGGGATTCGCCCCGTCGATGGCAGCCGACCGGAACGCGACGCCGGCGTCGGTCACGCGATCGAGCTTGAGCAGCGCGTTCGCAAGACCGAGGTGGGCCTTGTACGGGGTCGAGTAGGAGGCGTCCTTGGTCGCGGCGGTGAAGGACTCGACCGCCGCCTCGTAGTCACCGCGGGCGGCCTGGGCCTTGCCGCGGTTGGTGAGCAGCGCGCCCGCCTTGCCGTATGCGGCGTCCTCGAGAGCCTCGGTGTAGGCGGCCTCGGCATCGGCGTACAGGCCGAGCTTCATCAGGGCGTTGCCGCGAAGGTGGTCGACCTCGCCGGCCACCTCGCCGGGCTCCTTGCATGCCAAAAACATGCTCGCTGCCGCGGAATAGTCACCCGAGCGCAGTGCTGCACGGGCGCGATCGAAATACTGTGCGTTCACTAGAGCTCCTTATGGACGATGTCGACGTGGACGATCTCGTCGCCTGCACGCAGCTGGGAAATGACCTCAAGGCCCTCGAGGGTCTGGCCGAACACGGTGTAGCCCGAGTCAAGCCCGTGCTGGGGACCGAGGCAGAAGTAGAACTGGGACCCGGCGGAATCGGGATCCATGGAACGGGCCATCGCGAGCGCACCGTCATCGTGGCTGTTGTTGGGATTGGTGGTGAACTCGCCCTTGATGCAGTATCCGGGGCCACCCGTGCCCGGGCGACCGGAGGGTCCGGCCTGGCCGGCGGCGACCTGCTCGGACGTCATGTCGCGCGTGTTGGGGTCTCCGCCCTGAATGACGAAACCGGGGACATAGCGGTGGAACTTCAATCCATCGTAGAAGCCACCCTGCGCGAGCTCGCAGAAATTGGCAACGTGGATGGGGGCGCCGGCGCCATCAAGGCGAACGCGGATAGTGCCCTTGGACGTCTCGATCACCGCTACTTCGTCACCAGCAACTTCGTAAGCGGGGGTATACAGCTTCTTTCCGAACATACGGAGACCCCTTCTGCTCAAATTGACAACGTATCCCGTCAATTCTAGCAAATACCGCTGGATTCATAACAATGGCAAGGAAATTGTGAGGTTCAAGGTCGCCCGAGGGCGAACCGAAGCGGCCATCGCGCGGCAACGATGCGTGCGTTGAGACGCCCTCTTGGTCTTCAAGCGGCAGAGTGGAGGCTCCCGCGCCCAGAATTGCTGAAAAATCGACGTTGTATATGGATCGATTTGAATCCGGGCAATATGCCCATCCCCGTTCGCAGCAAAAGCGCAGGTACCGAAGGCTCGACACATGCCGTTTTCAAGGGACCTGAATCTAACTCGCCTACAACGTCGATTTTTCAGCAATTCTGGGCGCGTGAGCCTCCACTCATAATAAAAATGAACCCCGGCGAATAACCGGGGTGCTGCGAATCACTCGTTTGCGGCCTCCTCGGGCGGGAGGGGACGCCATTCGTTGACGTAGGCATCGAAGTTCTCGAGGTCCTCGTTGCCGGCGCGGCGCATGGGCGCCAAGATCTCGTCTTGCTGCGCGGTCGTCGACTCCCCCTCGGGTATCGCGAGCGATACGTCCCAGGACTCGCAGATCTGGTTGACGCGTCCGTACATCCATTCGGCGAGCTGGCGCAGATGGTCGATCTCCTCGGTGTAGACGGTCGTCTCGGACACGTTGAGGTTGTCGAGCTCATCGATCGTGGCCTGGATGGAATCGCGCAACGAGTATGCGGATTTCGAGCGCTGCTGGCGAACGGACAGGTCCGGATCGAGATACCATCCGTTGAACGCGTCGATCACCTCGCCGATAGCCTCTGCGGAATCGTAGGAGACGATGCGCTCGTAGATCGTCGTCAGCTGGATATACACCTCTTCGTCGGTCAGCGTGCGCTGCTCGGAAGCGTCATCGCCCGCGGCGTCCCCCACCGTATCGGTCGGCAGCTCGCCGTTCTCGCCCACCTGCCTGCTCGGGAACGTCTCGCTTGCGGCCTGCTGGAACGCCTGGCAGAAGCCGGGCATGACGCCCAGGGGGTCCTTGATGATGAATACCGCCGCGCCGCCGATCAGGGCGAGCACCACGAGGGTGATGATGAGGCCCTTATACGAGCGCTTATGCGGATGGTAGGGGTCCTCGTCTGCGGGACGGGCCTTCTTGGCGCGCCGTTTGCCCTGCGCCTCGTCGAGATCGCTCCTGTTGAGCACGTTCGTCTCGGAGGGGTCGACCGAATCGTCGAGAGCGCGCGCGACGGAGACCGGCTCGGCCCCCGGAACCTCGGTCTGGATGAGGTTTTTCGTCAGGCGGGGAAAGCTCGCCGTCTTGCCGGCGGCGAGGTCGGATGAGGAGGACTCGGTGGACAGGATGCCCGGGGCCGGACGGCCGCACTTGGGGCACGTGCGGTCATGGACGGACAGGCGGGCGCCGCATCCCTCGCAGAACACGAAATCGGAGCTCGATGATCCGCCGACATACCCATGGCAGTGCGGGCAGAACGTCTCCCCGTCATCGATTGTCTTCAGGCAGTGCGGACAGATCACAGCATCCCCATTTCGCGTACGTTCATCAGGTGATCAGGCGTCGCGCATCGGCGCGACTGGGTACTAGGATACCACCTCGTTGTGCAGACCTTGAGCCGGCGGGAGCATGCATGAAAGATATGTTACCGGCCGGCTTGCGACGTATCGTCGTGCGACGCCGGGCGCGAGCGCTTCCCCATCGAGACCTTGATGCCCGAGGAGGATTGCACAACGCGGCGCTGGCGCTTGCGCCGCGCGGCGTCAGACTCCGATTTGACCGCCTTCGAGGCGGATACCTGGGCACGAGACAGGTCGCGCTGCTCGCGATGGCGCGAAACCATGCTGGTCACGGTGCGAATCCCCCTGCGCGCGCTCGACCCGGTCGATGTCACCCTATGGGAACCGCGGCCCAGCGACATCTTGACGCCGCGGCCGAACCCCGTGGCGGAACGGCTGCGCTTGGCGGCCGTCCGGTCGACGACACGCGCGACGGTGAAGAACAAGACGATGCCGACGAGGGCTGAAACAAGCGTTGAGGCGATGATGGGCACCGAGAGCGCCGCGATCGAGAAGAACTCGGGGAACAGCACGATGGCGCACGCGAGGCCCACGACGACGAAGATGAAGACCGCGAGGCGCAGCCTTGTGAAGGGATAGGAGATGCGCCAGATCAGGCTGCAGCCCACCGCCGCCGTCGAGATGAGGCACATCGTCGAGAGCGCCTGCTCGCCAAGGCCGAAGTTGCCGGCGACGAGCATGCACAGGCAGCACGAGACGAGCACGGCGACCGAGGCGGGACACGCGCGCTTGAGCACGTTCGTGAGGAACTTGCCCTGCACGCGCGCACGGTTGGGCTCGAGGGCGAGCACGAAGCTCGGGAACCCGATGCAGAAGAAGTTGATGACCGTCATCGTGATGGGCTGGAACGGATAGGGCGGGAAGAAGATGCAAAGCGCCGCGAGGCCCATCGAGAAGAGCGTTTTGGTGAGGAACAGCGCGGCGGATCGCTGCAGGTTGTTGATAGAGCGGCGGCCTTCCGCCACGACCTCGGGCATCGAGGCGAAGTCGTTGTCGACGAGCACGATCTCGGCGACGTTGCGCGCCGCGTCGGAGCCGGCGGCCATCGCGACCGAGCAGTCCGCCTCCTTCAGGGCCAAGACGTCGTTGACGCCGTCGCCGGTCATCGCCACCGTGTGGCCGCGCTCCTTGAGGGCGACGACGAGCTCGCGCTTCTGCTGGGGCGTCACGCGCCCGAACACGTGGTAGCGATCGATCGCCGCCTCGATCTTGGCGGGGGTGTCGAGCGAGGTGGCGTCCACATACGACTCGGCCCCCGGCACGCCGACCACCTTGGCGATAGAGGACACGGTGCGCGGGTCGTCGCCGGAGATGACGTTGAGCGTGACGCCCTGCTGGCAGAAATAGCGGATCGTGTCCGCGGCGGAGGACCGGATCTCGTCGCGGATGGTGACGAATCCGATTGGCTCGGCCTCCCCGATCATATCGCCCTCATCCGTGAAGCCGTCGACCTTGGCGATCACCAGGACGCGGCAGGTCTCCGCGAGGGCGAACACCGCGTCGCGCACGACGCTGAACGCGCGCTCGGGCAGGCAGAACTGCGCGGCGCCCATGATATAGGCCCCCTCGGCAAAGGAGGCGCCGCTCCACTTCTTCGTCGACGAGAACGGAACGACGGCGAGGGCCTGGAGCTCGCCGGACGTGCGCTTGGCGTAGTAGTCGAGGATGGCGCGACAGGTCTCGTTCGCGTCGCCAGAGGTCGCGCGCGCGATGCCGGCGAGCGCCGCGTCGATGCCGGCGGCGCGCTCGGGCTCGATGTCGGCGAGCGGGACCGCCTGGCCGTCGTCGCCCACGGCGTAGACGCCCTCGACCTCCATGCGCCCCGACGTGATGGTGCCGGTCTTATCGAGGCACAGCACGTCGACGCGAGCGAGCGTCTCGATGCAGTACAGCTGCTGCGCGAGCACGTTTCGGCGCGCGAGGCGGAACGTGGCGATGGCGAGAACCGACGAGGTGAGCAGCACGAGGCCCTGGGGGATCATGCCGAGAAGGGCGCCGACCGTGGAGAGGATGGCCGTGCCGACCTCACCCCAGGCCGCAGAGCCGGAGAACAGCCAGGTCAGGATGGAGGCAGCAGACCCACCCGCCGCCGCGGCCCAGCGCGCGTACGACTCGTAGGCGCTCGACAGGAAGAGCGCGATGCCGAGCGGGAGCATGATGGCGCTCGCGAACCGCACGATGGCGTTCAGCGCGTTCATGATCTCGGAGTTGACCTTCTTGACGTACTTCGCCTCGTTGTTGATGCGCGCGACGTAGTTGTCGGCGCCGACGTGCTCGACTCGGGCGCACACGACGCCCGAGTCGACGAAGCTGCCGCTCATGAGATGGCTGCCGGGGACCTTGCGGATCAGGTCGCTCTCGCCGGTCAGCAGGCTCTCGTTGACCTGGGCCTCACCTTGGACCACGACGGCGTCCGCGGGAATCTGGTCTCCGCGCCCGAGGCGGACGATGTCGTCCTTGACGATCTGCTCGAGATCGATCTCTGACTCCTCCCCGCCGCGGATGACGCGGGCACGCTTGCTCACGAGCAAGGTGAGCTTGTCGACCATCCGCTTGGAGCGCAGCGACTGGAAGATCCCGATGCCCGTGTTCAGAATCACGATCAGCAGGAAGGTGAGGTTCTTGAACGACCCCGTGATGATCACGAGCACCGCGAGAATCACGTTGATCAGGTTGAACAGGGTGAGCGTGTTCTCGATGATGAGCTCGCGGACCGACTTGGTCTTGAGCTCCATGTTGACATTCACCTGTCCGGCATCGATGCGCTGCTGGACCTCGTCGAGGGAAAGGCCGGAAAGCGGCTCTCCCGCCGCGGCGTTGGTGTCGGAATCGAGGGATGCCATGGCGCTCCTTGAACATCACGGTCGGCCAATATGAAAAGAGAACCAGCGCCGTCATCCGACGCGGTTCTCATCAGAATCGCTTGGTGCCCCATGTTGGATTCGAACCAACGGCCTTCTGCTCCGGAGGCAGACGCTCTCATCCCCTGAGCTAATGGGGCGCAACGCAATCGATTATAGCGACCGAGCGCGG
>DGYMJ06203__coassemble_570_pt1 | contig 21025 bp, 18 predicted proteins | sample DGYMJ06203__metabat2_high_PE_015 | metagenome-assembled genome bin DGYMJ06203
GGACTGTCCCCAAAAATTCGCCCCCGCAGGCCGGCCCCGTCCCCAAAAATTCGCCCCCGTCTTGCAGACCCACTCGGGGCATACTAGAATAGTTGACATGTCAAGTATTCTCGAGATTCGCGAGGCCCTGTGGAACTGATTCATATCCTGGCAACCCTGTTCATCGCCGTTGCGGGCTTTTTGGTCGCCCGCCGCATCGGCATACCCGTCCCCGCCATGATCGGCTCCATGCTTGCCGTGGGCATCGTCAGCGCGTTCACCGGCTTCACCGAGATGCCCGCCCCCATCAAGGCGATTTCCCAGGGCATCTCGGGCGCATTCATCGGCCTTTCCATCTCGCGGCGCGACGTACGCAACGTCCCGCACATGATCAAGCCGCTTATCCTGCTGATCACGCTGCTGACCGTCAACACGATTTCCCTCGGCATCGTGTTCCACGTCTTCTTTGGATGGGACCTCATGACGGGCCTGCTCTCCTGCGTCGCGGGAGGCATCGCCGACGTCTCGCTCATCGCCATGGATCTCGATGCGGATGCGAGCACCGTCGCCATCATGCAGACGCTGCGCCTGGCCACCGTGCTCGCCTTTTTGCCCTCATGGGTGCAGTTCATGACGCGCAACATCGATGAGGAGGAGGATTCCGGCCCCTCGCTCGACATGAGCCATGTTGCCAACCCGACCGTGCTGGACCGATTCATCAACACGCAGGGGCGCAAGACCGCCTTCACCTTGATCATCGCTCTGACCTGCGGAGCTGTGGGCTATGCGAGCGGAATCCCCGCGGGCTCGCTTGTCTGCTCTCTGATCGTGGTCGCTGCGCTCAATATCTTCACCGACGCCTGCGCGATGCCCATGACCATCAAGCGCATCGCCCAGGTGCTCGCCGGCAGCCTCGTGGGCTCATCGGTCACGCCCGAGACCATTTCGCACCTCAACACCATCGTCGGCCCGGTCATCATCATGATGGCCATGTACATGATCGTGAACTACACGTTTTCGAAGATCGCGACCAAGACCGGCATGCTCGATATGAAAAGCGCCCTGTTCGCCTCTTCGCCGGGCGGCGCAAGCGATATGGCGCTCATCGCCGGAGACCTGGGGGCAGACTTGGCCAAGATCGCCGTGCTGCAGATCTGCCGCGTCATCTACGCGTCGGCGCTCATGCCGCAGGTGGCCATCCTGGTCGTGCGCCTCATGGCTTGATTTTGGGGCGAATTTTAGGGGACAGTCCCTTTTTATTCACGGCGGCGCGGCAGCGGCGCCGTGAATAAAAAGGGACTGTCCCCAAAAATTCGCCCCTCTAGGACTACATGCGGCCGAGCTCGCGCATCTTGAGCTCGTAGGCCGTAGCGATGATCTCGCAGCAGCCCTCCACGCCGAACAGGGCGCGGTTGATGGTGAGGTCCTTGCCCTGGCGCAGCTTGCGCTTGCCCGCGGAGTAGCGCTTGTAGAACAGCTCGCGGTTGCGCTGCATCTTCTTGATGAGCTTGATGGCCTTGGCCTCGGTCAGGCCGCGACGGCGCTGCACGATCTCCACGCGCTCGGCGAGCGGCGCGGTGACGTAGACCGTGATGAGGTTCGGGTTGTCGCGCAGGATGTAGTCGGACAGGCGCCCGATGATGATGCACGACTCCGAAGAGCCCACGTCCAAGATGACCTGCTTCAGGCTCTCGAACAGCTTGTCGGCCGTGGTGCGCGCGTCAAAGCGATCGGGCAGAAACGTCATCATCTCCGCCGCGACCATCTCATCGTAGGACGCAACCTTGTCGACCACCGTGTCGGAGCGGCGCGCGGCGCGGATGAGCAGCTCGTTGTCGTACAGGGGAATCCCCAGGCGCTCCTGCAGCGCGATGCCGATCTCATGCGCATCGGTACCGTACTCGCGCGCAATCGTGATCACGACCGGGTACTCGGGATCGACGAGCTCGGTCGGTGCGCCCAGGGCGTCGTTGGCGTACATGTCCTGCGCGTAGAGCTTGGAGACGTCCGCCTTGTTGCCGTTCACAATCGCCATGATGGCCATCCAATCTGCCGGGGCACCTTACCCCGGCGGCTCGTCTCGCTACGCTGCGACCGCGCGGCGCTGGTACGCGCGCACGAGCAGGGAGATACCGAAATTCAACACGAAGTATAGCAAGAACACGAAGCCGTACATGAGCAGCTTGGCGTCCAGGCTGGGGATCTGCGCCATGACGACGCGCGCGTTGAACATGAGCTCCATGACGCTGATGCTCGCCAGGTACGAAGAGTCCTTGATGACCGTCGTGCACTGGCTGAACAGCGCGGGGATGATCGTCTTGAACGTCTGGGGCAGGATGATGAGCCGCATCGACTGGAAGAAGCCGAAGCCCTGCGACTGCGCCGCCTCGAACTGGCTCTTGGGAATCGAGTTGAAGCCGCCGCGCACGATCTCGGCCATGACGGCGGAGGTGAACACGGTAAAGGCGATAACGGAGACCACGAAGTTGGACGCGCGCACCGTGAAGTAGATGAACAGGATCCACAGGAGGTTCGGCGTGCAGCGGAACAGCTCGATGTAGGCGGTGACGATCCAGCGGAAGATCGACAGCTTGCCATGGCAGTACTGCTTGATCATGGCGAGGATCGTGCCAAAGATCACCGAGAAGATGATCGCGAGCACCGAAATGCGGATCGTGAGCCAAAATCCGCCGAGGATAAACGACAGGTTGGTCGCGTTGAAAGCATCCATGGATTACGCCTCCTCTACGGATTCGATCGTGGACGGCAGGTTGATCACCTTGGCCTTGGGCATGCGCTTGGAGCGCTTCTCGAGGAACTGGACGAGCAGGGACAGCGGGAAGCAGATGATGAAGTACATCACGCACGCCATGATGTAGCCCTGCAGGTAGCCGTAGGTGCCCACGAAGCTGTTGGAGCGGTACATCAGGTCGCCGCCCGCAACGAGCGCAAGCACCGAGCTGTTCTTGACGAGGTTCAGGGCCTGGTTGCACAGCGGGGGCAGAATCACCTTGAAGGTCTGCGGGAGGATGATGTAGAGATAGGCCTGCGCACGCGTGAAGCCCTGCGACAGCGCCGCCTCCATCTGGCCGCGCGGAACGGCCTCGATGCCCGTGCGGATGACCTCGGACACGTAGGCCGCATGGTACAGGCCGACACCCACGAAGCCGAGCACGACCGACGGGATGGGCACCGGCGTCGGGGAACCAGTCACGATCTGGAGCAGCTGCGGGCCCATGAGGTACATGAAGACCACCTGCACCGGAAGCGGGGTGTTCTGGTAGAACTCAACGTAGACGCGGCTGATGGCGCGCAAGATCCGCGAGTGCGTCGTGGAGAACACACCGAGGATCGTACCCAGCACCAGCGCAAGGATCAATCCGTAGATCGACACTTGGAGCGTGATGAAGAATCCCGACCAAAAGGAATCCATGGCTCCAAAGGTTATCTCCCAACGCATGGGGTCGAGCAGACTCTCGATCATAACCCTTCCTTTCCCTCCATCCTGCAGAAAACCAGGTACCCGGGGCGCACCGGGCGGATGCCCGGCCTGGCCGCGGAGGCGCGATGCGCACTGTTCGGTGCACACCGCGCCTCCGCACCCGTCATTTTCTGCAACGATGCGGATTCGCGACTGCAGACGGCGGTCGCGAATCCGCACTCAATCACAAAACGCAGATCTTACGCAGCGTCACCGAGCCACGTGGTGATCTCCTCATCGATCCAGCCGTTGTCGAGCAGCTCGACGATCGTCTCGTCAACGAGCTCGGACAGGTCGCAGCCCTTCTCGGTGGCAACGCCGTACTCCTGCGTACCGAACTCGATCTCGGGCTGCAGCAGCTCGACGGTGTCGTCCATATAGGTGTTCAGTGTGGAGCGGTCCATGGCGAAGGCCTGCACCATGCCAGCATCGAGCGCGTCTTTGATCTCGGGGTAGGACTGGTACTCCACGAACTGCGGCGTACAGGTGAAGCCCTCGTCGGAGATCATCTGCTCGACCAGGCTCTGGGTGGTGGAGCCGGTGGAGACGCCGATGGTGTTGCTGCCGAGGTCGTTCATCGAGGTCCAGCCGTTGGCCTTCTTGACCATGATGCCCACGGAGTCGGTGCGGTAGGCGGTGGAGAAGTCCCAGCTCTCCTTGCGCTCGTCGGTGATGGTGTAGGTGGCCGCGACGATGTCGAGCTGGCCGGAGTCGATCAGGGTGCCGCGGGTGGAGGGCGTCACCGTGGTGAACTCGCATAGGCCCTGAGCCTTGGCCTCGTCATAGGTGACGTCGAAGACCGCCGCGGCGATCTGATAGCAGATGTCGATCTCGAGACCCTCGTACTCGTTGGTCTCGGTGTTCAGATAGCCGTAGCCGAGAACGTCAGCCTTGACGCCGCAGTTGAGCTTGCCGCGATCCTTGATGGTCTGGATCTTGGAGTCGCCGCTGGCAGTGGAGCTGCCGCCGCCCGTGGTGGAGCCGGAGTCCCCACCGCAGCCGGAAAGCGCGCTGGCGCCAGCCGCCGCCACGATGCCGAGACCGCAGACCTGCAGGAAATTGCGACGAGAGATGTTCTTCATGATCGGTACCCCTTCCATCTGGTACGGATATCGCCATCTGCGACGCAGGCCGTCGCAGGGGGCTACAGGTAGGGCGAGCGCCGCCGGCTCGCTAGTGCAGAATCTTGTTGAGGAAGTCCTTGCAACGGGGATTCTGCGGGTTGGTGAAGAAGTGCTCGGGCGTGCCCTCCTCCAGGATCTGGCCATCGTCCATGAAGATCACGCGGTCGGCGACCTGCTTGGCGAAGTTCATCTCGTGCGTGACGCAGATCATGGTGATGTTGTCCTGGGCGAGCTCGATCATGACGTCGAGCACTTCCTGGATCATCTCGGGGTCGAGCGCGGAGGTCGGCTCGTCGAACAGAATGATGGGCTGCTTGGTGCACATGGCGCGCGCGATGGCGACGCGCTGCTGCTGGCCGCCGGAGAGGTTCTGCGGGTACTCGCCGGCCTTTGCGGCCAAACCGACGCGCTCGAGCGCGGCCATGGCGGTGCGCGTCGCCTCTTCCTTGGTCTTCTTCTGCAGCTTGATCGGGGCGAGCGTGAGGTTGCCGAGGACCGTCATGTTCGGATACAGGTTGAACTGCTGGAACACCATGGACGAGTACTTGCGGGCCATCTCGAGGTGGTTCTTCTTGGTGAGCTCGATGCCGTCGATGATGACCTGGCCGCTCGTGGGCTCCTCGAGGTAATCGACGCAACGGATGAGCGTGGACTTACCCGAGCCGGACGGCCCGATGACAACGACCTTCTCGCCCTCCTTGACGGTGAGGTTGATGTCCTTCAGGACATGAAGGTCGCCGAAATACTTGTTCAGCCCACGGATTTGGATCATGTCGGCCATTGGCGCGGTTCCCCTCCTTCAACGAGCCGAAACCGCGTGGAGCATATGCACCACCCGCGCGAGCGGGCGGTCATGGCGGCTCGACTCATGTGCTGTACGTTCCGTGCGGGACGCGCCTTTGGTTGCGCGACGCGTCCGCAACGAGTTGATTTTCAAGTTAGCGCATGCGACGCGGAGCGAAACATGCAGAGGTTTTGAATAAAACCATTGTCCACCGGTATGGTGAACATGGATTTACCCTATTGGAGCTCCATTATACACACCGCTTGAATGCAGTATTTACAGGCAGCTTCCCGAAACAGTTTGGTTACCAAGAATGTATAACGCCGCTGGGCCTTATGAAAGGCGCGCGCCGACCTCCTTGGCTGCCATCGGCTTGTCGAAGTTGCCCCCGGTCGCCTTGGTAAGCGCGCCCATCACGCGGCCCATGTCCTTCTTGGACGTAGCGCCCAGCTCGGCGATCGTCTGCTCGATGAGGGCGATGAGCGCATCGCCCGTCACCTGCTCGGGCAGCAGGCTCTCGAGAATCTTGACCTGCTCGGTGAGCGTATCGGTGCGCTCCTGGTTGTTGGCGGCCTTGATCGACATCTCCAGCGTCTCGTTCGTCTGCTTGATGAGGCGCTTGATCATGTTGTCGACGTCCGCCTCGGTCGCATCGCGGCGTTCGTTGACCTCGATGTTCTTCACCTCGCCGATAACCTGGCGGATGATGGACAGCCTCGTCTTGTCCTTGGCCTTCATGGCCGCGATCATCTGCTCGTGCAGCTCTTCGCTCGTCATATGTCCTCCTTATCCTTGCGGCTCGCCGAGACGGCGAGGGCCCCGTTCGGGGGACCCTCGACCGTCTCGGCGAGCCTCTCGCGATCACATGCGCACGCCCGCGGACGCGGCGGTTGGGCCAAAGGGCCGCGGCGGCGCAGCCGAATCTCCGATGCCCCGTCCTACTGGGCGCTGCCGTTAGAGGGCTCGACGCCGTCCAGGCTCACGTTGTAGGGAACGTTCTCGGGCATGGGGTTGATCTGGATGTCGGCCTGCTCCTTGTAGTTGTCCCACCACTCGGTCCACGCGGAGCTCTCGGCCTGCGTCTTCACGATGTTGGAGATGTAGGTGCGGATCTCCTCGGGCACCTCGTCGATCGAGGTGACCTCGCTGTCGACGTGGAAGTAGCCGGCGCACTTGATGATGTGGTAGCCGTAGGTGCTCTCGACGATGCCGCTCACCTGGTCGACCGACAGGGCGCTCAGCGCGTCCTGGTACTCCGTCACGAAGCTCGTGAGCTTGTCCCAACCCACGTCGCCGCCGTCCTCCTTGGAGCCGGAGTCATCGGAGTACTGCTCGACCGCATCCTCGAACGAAAGCTCGCCGGAGTTGATCTTGTCGAGCGCCTCCTGGGCCTTCGCCTTGGCCTCGGCCTTCTCCTCGTCGGTGGCATCGGATGCCACGCTCACCAGCAGGTTGGAGGAGCGACGCGCGTCGTTGTAGGTGTCGAGATTCTCGTTCAGGTAGTCGATGATGTCCTGGTCGCTCGGATCGTCGACCGGGCACACCTTCTCCTTCAGCTTGTCGAGGGCAAGGCTGTTCGACAGGCTCTGCTTGTAGGACTCCTCGGTGTAGCCGTAGCTGGACAGCTGCTCGATGAACGCGTCCTCGCCGCCGTAGGACGCCGCGGCGTTCTGCCACGCCTCCTCGATGTCCTCGTCGGTGACGGTGATGTCGTTCTCGCTGATGGCCTGCTGCTGCAGATACTGCTCGGCGTAGCTGTTGATGGTCTGCTCGCGGTAGCTCTCGGGCGTCTGGCCGGCGTCGACCAGATACTGGGCCCAGCTGCCCTCGCTGCCGTAGCCGTAGGCGTTGCGCACGGCCATGATCTGCTTGGTGATGGTGTCCTCGGTGATGTTGACGCCGCTGACCGTCGCGGCCACGCCGCCGGTGAGCTCGTAGTCCTCGCTGTTGTCGCCCGTGATCTGGCTTAGGACGCCCGAGCACGCCATGGCGGTGACCGACAGCAGCATCGCCGCGCAGCCGATGGCGACGATCAGGATCTTCACGCCCTTGGAAAGCGTCTCCTTCTTGCTCTTCTTGGCCTGGCTCTTGGTGGGCTGGCCCTCAGGTGCGGCATCGCGCTTGACGCGCGGATTCTTGTTGAGCGGCATAGCGTCGTCCCTTTCCGGTCCCGGTAATCCACGGTTCATCTGCCGTGAGACGAAATCGACATAAAGCTTTCCGTATTGTCGCACAGGGGGCTGGAAGACCACCATAAAAGCAAGCGATAACCACAGAGCGCATATGCAAGGGGCCCTGTTGCCCGAGGCAGCCGGATGTGCAGGGGCGATCCGTCCCAATAGGATGGGTTGGAACGAACTCGTCCCCGTCCCGACAAAGCCACACCTGCCTAAAACGTATCGCGGGGCGGGAGGATGGCGCACCCTCCCGCCCCGCGGCTGTATCGCTTTAGAGACGGCTGCCTTAGTCCACGGCCTCCGCCAGCTTCTCGGCACGATCGGCTGCCGCCAACGCGTCGATGACGGTGGCGAGCTGGTCGCCCAGCAGCACGCCGTTGTACGTGGAGTTGAAACCGATGCGGTGGTCGGTCACGCGGTCCTGCGGCTGGTTGTACGTGCGGATCTTCTCCGAACGGTTGCCATGGCCAATCTGGCTCTGGCGCTCGGCGCCAAGCTCGGCCTGCTGCTTCTCGAGCTCCATCTCGTACAGGCGGGCGCGAAGCATCTGCATGCAGACCTCGCGGTTCTGGATCTGCGAGCGCTGCTCCTGGGACTGGACCACGGTGTTGGTCGGAAGATGCGTGATGCGCACCGCGGAGTACGTGGTGTTCACGCACTGGCCGCCGGGGCCGGAAGCGCAGTACGTGTCGACGCGCAGGTCCGACGGATCGATGTGGATGTCGATCTCATCGGCCTCGGGCAGCACGGCGACGGTAGCCGTGGAGGTCTGGATGCGGCCCTGGCTCTCGGTCTTGGGAACGCGCTGCACGCGATGCACGCCCGACTCGTACTTCATGACCGAGTAGACCTTGTCGCCAGACACCTTGAACTCGATGGATTTGAAGCCGCCCGCGTCGCTCGGGCTGGAATCGAGCACCTCGAGCTTCCACTTCTGGCTCTCACAGAAGCGCTGGTACATCTTGAACAGATCGCCCGCGAAGATGGCAGCCTCGTCGCCGCCGGCGGCGGAACGGATCTCGACGATGGTGTTCTTCTCGTCGTTGGGGTCGCCCGGGATCAGCATGAACTTGATGTCTTCCTCGAGCTGGGGGAGCTTGGCCTCGTTGCTGTTGATGTCCTCCTGGAGCATGGCCTTCTCGTCCGGATCGGACGTGTCGTGCAGCATCTCCTTGGCGATCTCGATGTCATCGAGTGCCGCCAGGTACTCGCGCGCCGCCGTCACCAGCGGGGTCTGATGCGCATACTCCTTGTTGAGGCGGGTGTACTCCTTGATGTTGGCAGCCACCGAGGGGTCGGCGAGCTTCTTCTCGAGCTCCTCGTAGGCAGCGATGAGTTTTTCCAGCTTGTCGCGCATGGATTCTCCTTTTCTTGAGGGCGATTTCGCCCTGCATGGTTCGACGTGAAACGATGGCCCGCACGGGGCGGCAGCGATCAGGGACCGCAAGACTGCAGGCGCAGCTAGAACTTGTCGAACTTGATAAACACGCGCGAACCTCTTTCTCTCGGCCTTCTATCATACCCAGCGTTCCCGCGCAGGCAAGCACGCGCGCCCCAAACGAGCCCACAGCACGCCCCACCTGCGCAAAACGTCCACAGCAAACACGCGATGCGACTGCCGCGCGCCTGGAGCTCTCCGCGAGAATGTTCGGATATCGCATGGCCAACTCAGAAAAACTCAGAATTCTGAGTTATATATCAGAATTCTGAGTTTTTCTGAGTTTAAAAAGGGCCGAGGGGATGTTCCCCTCGGCCCGCAGATGACGGCTGTAGCCGCGCTTCTACTCGTCTGATTTGTCGTCCAGGTAGCGCGCAAGGAACTCGCGGGTGCGCGGATGCTTGGGCGAACCGAAGATCTCGGCAGGTGAGCCCTCCTCCGCGATGATGCCCTTGTCCATGAACACGACGCGGTCGGACACGGTCTTGGCGAACTGCATCTCGTGCGTCACCACGACCATGGTCATGCCGTCGCGCGCCAGGCCGCGCATGACCTCGAGCACCTCGCCCACGATCTCGGGATCAAGTGCGGACGTGGGCTCGTCGAAGAGCATCAGGTCGGGCTGCATGCACAGCGCGCGGGCGATCGCCACGCGCTGCTTCTGACCGCCGGAAAGGTTGTTGACATCGGCTTTGGCGAAGTTCGCCAACCCCACGGCCTCCAGATGCCTCATGGCGACCTGCTCGGCCTCGGGTTTCTTCATCTTCTTGAGCGTGACGGGGGCAAGCGTGCAGTTGTCCAGCACGTTCATGTTGTTGAATAGGTTGAAGCCCTGGAACACCATGCCGATCTTCTCGCGCAGACGGTTGACGTCCACGTGCTCGGCGGCAAGGTCGGCACCGTGAAACCACACGTGACCCGCGTCGGGCGTCTCGAGCAGGTTGATGCAGCGCAACAGCGTCGACTTGCCGGAACCGGATGCGCCGATGATCGTCACGACCTCGCCGGGCATGACAGCGAGGTTGATGTCGCGCAGAACCTCGAGGTTGCCGAAGGACTTGCGCAGGCCCTCGATGCGGACCATGGGCTCGGCAGAGGTTGCGGTATTCATAGCCATGATTTACTCCTCCACCTTGACCGGCTGATCGGACGTACCGCCCAGCGCCTGGGGTTTCACATCGAGACGACGGGCAAGCTTGCCCAGAAGCCAGGTGGCCACCATAGTGAGAATGAGGTACACCACGGCGACGATGAGGCTCGAGTGCAGCTGCTGGTAGTAAATGCCGGACACGGTGGTGTTCGCGAACATCAGGTCAAACGTGCCGATGACCGACAGGACCGACGAGTCCTTGATGTTGATGATCAACTCGTTGGACAGGCCCGGAATGGCGTATTTGATGCCTTGGGGAAACACGACCTTGCGCATGGCCTGCCACTGCGAGAGACCGAGCGAACGCGCGGCCTCGGTCTGACCCGCATCGACCGACTCGATACCACCGCGCAGCACCTCCATCATGTAGGCAGTGGAGTTGAGTGTGATGGTCACCAGACCGGCGAAGAACGTCGACCAGATGGCGTTGATCTCAGTCGTGGTGAGATTGGTGCCGCGCAGGATGCCGAACACGCCGTAGTAGATGATCATAGCCTGGACCATCATGGGAGTTCCGCGAACAACGGTGCTGTAGACCTTTGCGAAGCCGCTGCCGATCTTCTTCCAGAAGCGGATGAAATCGTTGTCCGGGCGATCGATGGTCTGGATACGACAGAACACCAGCAACAACGCCAGGAAGAAAGCGATCACGGTGCCGAACACCGCGAGCTCGATCGTGGTCACCAAGCCGGTGATGAACGTGTCGCGCCCGTTCCACAGGATGTAGCACATGCTCTCGAGCATGTTCTCGGAGGGACGCTTGGTCGCACTGACGGCGACCATCCACGCGGACGCCACACCCATGACGATACGGTCCACGGCCAGCACCAGCACGATGGCCCACACCACGTAGGACGCATAGCGCAGCACGCGGCGAACGGCGGGCTTGGTGAACGGCGAGGTCTCGGCGTAGGTGCGCCACTTGGCCAGCTTAAACACCAGCGCCACCGCGCTGATGACGAGCCAGGCGACCAGCAGGTAGTACATGACCAGCTCGACAGCGTACGCCTGAGACATGAAGCTCATCGCGGGACGCGGCGAGCTTGAGAGCAGCATGCCGATAAAGGCCACCGCGCTCGTGCCCAACAGCACGTAGCGGTGGTCATCGAGCACAAACGACGCGATGCGCCCGCGCCGCCTCGGCACGTCCTGCTCACGTGTGGGAGCGGAACTCATAGGTTCTCCTTCGGTCTTCTTAATACAGGCACGGGACGTGCGCCGGCCGCAAGGCCTGGGCGCACGTCCCCTTCAAACACGAAATCGCATGTAGATGCGTCGGCGTTACGCAGGCTGACGGTCCATGCACTCGTTCCACATCGTCTGACGGTCCTCGTCGGAGATGCCGGAGATGATCTCGTTGATCTGCTCCAGGATGTCGTCTTGGCCCTTGGCGATAGCCGCGTTGTCGGGCATGACGGAGTCCTCGAACTTGTCGGTCATCTCGAGCTCGACGAAGTCGGGATAGGTCTCGAGCAGCTTGGGCACAGACAGCATAGAGTACGTGATGATGTCGCTGGTGCCGGAGGACAGGCTCTCGACCACCAGGGGCACGGTCTCGGCCGGGGTCATGTGGTTGATCTCGGCGGTCTCGGCGATCTGATCGATGACGGTGTCGTACATCGTGGCGGCCTGGCCCATGATGGAAGCGCCCTCGAGCTCGGCGAACGTGGTGGCGCTCGCGTAGGCGGAATCCTTCTTGGTGATCATCACGATGTCGTCGTCAACGTAGGAGTCGGAGAAGTCCGCGGACTCCTGGCGCTCGGGCGTCACGGACATACCGGCGCACACGATGTCGACCTGGCCGTTGTTAAGCGAGTCGATGAGGGCGGCGAAGTCGAGCTTCACCGCGACGGGCTCCATACCCAGACCATCGGCGATGATCTTGGCGACCTGCACGTCGTAGCCGTCGGCATAGGCGCCGTCAACGTTGTCGATGGGAATGGTGTAATCGGAGGCTTCGGAGACCTGCCAGTTGTAGGGGGCGTAGGCGGCCTCCATACCGACGCGCAGCGTGGTGCCGTCGCCGAGCGTACCGGAACCAGACGTGGAATCATCCGCAGCGGAGCCGGCATCCGCGCTGTCGGTGCCCGAATCCTGTGCGGCGGGGCCGCATCCGGAAAGGAACATCATGCCTCCCACGCTGAACGCCGTAAGCCCGGAGAGCTTGAGAAAATCGCGACGAGAGCACTGCCCAGGTTGCATGTTTGCAAAGGAATTCTTGGTCATGATGGTTTCCCTTCCAAAAGTTTTTGTCTATGACCCCTTCCGTGCGACGCAACCGGAGGGGACCCATTCCCCTCCCCCTTGCAACTTAATGCGAGAAAGTTACGCGCACAATGTGGCAGGATACCGCGGTCGTATGCAGAAAACCACCCCATTTTGCAAGGAAACATGCACGTAACTCAATTATGGGCCGAAAACTGAAAGCTCGACCCTGTCTTGCCACCCGAAGACCGGCCGCGCCCGCCCTACAGCAACGTGATGGCGAAGGCGCGCGTGTCCGTTTTGCCCGCCTCGAGGATCGTGATGTTCTCCTTGTGCTCGAGCACGTCGTCCTCGGTCGTGTAGGTCGCATGCCCTGTCCAGGGCTCGAGCGCCACGAATGGCGCCCCCGGCGCAGACCAGACACCCAGGTAATCAAAGCCCGGGAAATCAACGCGGATGCCGCGACCCGACTTGGTGCCCACAAGCGTGACGGTGTTGCCCGGCACATGGTCGAAGATCATCGTGTCATAGGCGAAGCAATCGCGGGTCAGCGCAAGCGTATCGGCATCCTCGACCGGCGTGAACGTGTCCTCGGGATCGGCCAGTCCACCGCCCAGGATCTTGGGGCACTCGGCCGTCCAGGGCTCGGCGAAACGGAACTCGTAATCCTCGAACGCCTCATCGCCCGCGTCGGGCACGGGGATGTTGAACGCAGGATGGCCTCCCACCGAAAACGGCAGGTCGACATCGCCCGTGTTGGTGACGGCGAACGTCTGCGTCAGCGACGCGGGGCCGGTCAGCGCGTACGTCATATTGAGCTTGAACCGATAGGGGTAGGCCTTGAGCGTCTCGTCCGAACTCGAGAACTCGTAGGTAACCGACGACCCATCCTCGGAAACATCCACGAGCTCATGCTCGTAGATGCGCGCGAGACCGTGACGGGCCATGGAGCACGGGCCGGCGGCCGACGTCGCTGCGTCGCCGCGCAGATTGCCCACGATGGGGAACAGCACCGGGGCATGCTTGCCCCAGAATGCGGGATCCGCCTGCCACAGGTACTCGCGCCCGTCGAGCGCCAAACTGCACAGCTGGGCGCCCATGCTGTCGATACGTGCCGTCAGTCCGTCGCGAGAGATGGTTGTCATGGTGGACATGGGAACTCCTTAGCAAACGTCGCCATCCGGGCTCGACATCACGCCGATGCGCCCTAGATTCCACTATACCGCGCAGAGGTCGACACGGGCCTCTCGCAAAAGTGGCTAAAAAGTTCTGTTTTGCTGTTGCCGGGCCCCGTGCAAGCGGGCCCAAGGTATGGGAAATCGGAAGATACCGATGCGGGACCGCAGCGCAGCACCCTTCGCGCTAAGCTTATGCGCGTGAAATCTCGAAGATCCGGAGGATCGCATGGCAACAAAGCACACGGACATCGCCGAGGAAGGCGAGCTGTTCTGTACGCATATCGGAGGGTCGGCAACGCTTGAGGGCGTCATGATGCGCGGCAAGCTCAATTGGGCCGTCGCGGTGCGCTGCGAAGACGGCAGCATCTACGTCGAGGAGCACGACCTTCCCGACGCGTCGTCGCGCCCGGCGTGGTTCCGCTGGCCCATCGTGCGCGGGTGCGTGTCGTTCGCCGAATCCATGATGCTTGCCTACCGCGCACTCGACATCGCCTCCGAGCACGTTTTCATCGACGAAGAAGACGAGGGGCAGGAAGGCGCTCCGTCTGATTCCCCCGAACATGAGCAGAACGATACCGAGGAGAAGGGCGGCGTGATGGGCATCGCGATGGCCGTCTCCGCCTGCATCGGCGTTCTGATCGGCATCGCCCTGTTCATCCTGCTCCCCCTGCTGATAACCAACCTGGTCGTCGGCGAGCTCAACAGCGGCAACTCCTTGGTCTGGAGCCTCGTGGAGGCACTGCTGCGCATGGTCGTGCTCGTCGCCTACGTGGGCGGCGTCGGCCTCATCCCCGACATGGCCCGCATGTACGGCTATCACGGCGCCGAGCATCAATCGATCCACTGCTTTGAGCACGGGCTGCCGCTCACGCCCGAGAACGCCGCGCGGTTCTCGCGCCTGCACGTGCGCTGCGGCACGGCCTTTCTGGTCATGACCGTCGGCATCGCGCTGATCCTGCACGCCGTGGTGCCCGTAGGCGCCTGGGCCGAGGCGCTGGGCCTCTCCGGCATCGCGCGCACCCTGTTCGTCATGGGCTCGCGCCTGATCCTGCTGCCCATCGTCGCCGGCGTCTCGTACGAGGTCACCGTGAAGTGGGCGGGCTCGCACCCGGACAACCCGCTCGTCAAAATCGCCCTGTGGCCGGGCCTGCAGATGCAGCGCCTCACCACGCGCAAAGCGGACCCGGGGATGCTCGAGTGCGCCATCGAGGCGCTCAAGCGCGTCGACGCGCGAGAAAAGGCGGCTGCGGCGGCATAGGAAAACGGGGGCGCAAGCCCCCGTTTTCCCATGCGCTACTCAAGCGGCTGCAGGCTTTCCACGATGCAGGCGTACAGATAGTCATCGGTCACGAACACCAGGTCCGAGTTTCCATCGTTTGCGACCATTTCGTCGCGGATGGACTCGTACGTGACGTTTCCACCGGTCTGCAGATCGACGATCTCCTCCGCCTCGTCCATCGTGTAGTAGTCGTTCGGATCCGTCGAGTTGGTCATGTAGGCATACCCGATCAGCCAGCCCCAACGGCGCGCCCACACGGACGCGTAGGTCCCGTCGCCGAGGGCGACATCACCCAGGCAGGCATAGCCCACATCGCCCACCGCCTGCGTGGTGCCGCGCTGAACGGTCACGTTGAAAAGCTCAAGATCCGGGTATTTCGCCGAGCACACCGAGACGTGGTCGCCATCGACCTGCACGGTCACGCGTCCGTCCCAATACGAGGGCATATAGAACTCGTAGGAGTCGGCGACCACGTGACGGGAATCGTAGGACTCCTGCTCTTGCTCCTGCTGCTCCTGCTGGGCCGCAGCCGCGTCCTCGCGGCGCTGGACAGCAGCGGCGCGCAGGGTGTCGGCGTCGGCATGGCCGTCCGCCATGTCGGCGGCGGCGAGCTGAGCGGCGGCAAGAATCTGATCGTCGGTCACCTCGAGCGCATCGATGGGCGTCAGGGTGAAGGAGCCCTGCGATGTGACGTCGACGGCGTCGCCCGGGTTATCGGTCGCCACCGTGATGTCGAGCACCGTGTCGGGAACCGTGTAGACGGTGCCGTCGGCAGCGATGGGCGAGCCGGCAACGGACAGCTGGTAGGAACCCTGACGCAGCATCAGACCGGTGCCCGCCGTCGTGACATACTGCGTCTCGTCGACGGCCTCGCCCGTGGAGTTGGTGCCCACGACGCGAACCGGTAGGCGCGAGGCGCCCTCGTCGGTGTTCCACCCCTCGGCCGCCACCGCGATCGTCACGCTGTGGAGCGCCTGCGTGGCCTGCTCCGCCTGCTGGGTCGCCTCATCCTGCTGGCGCTGCGCATCGAGCGCGTACCACAGGCCTCCCCCGGCAAGGGCCGCCACCGCGATGACCCCGACGACGATGCCGACGGTCTTGCCGACATGCCGGCGCGGCTTCTCTCCGTCGTCATGCGGCGAGGCAGCGGACGGCGCGGGAACGGCGACGCGCGGCATGGGCCCGGTCGATCCCGAGCGCAGGCGCGGATCGGCGGGGGCGACCGCCTCGCGAGCCATGTCGACCATCGTCGTGTCGGCGGCCGGCTGCGCGCTCGGCGCGGATTGGGGAGACCCCGCGCGCGACCCGAGCAGGCGCACGCCGCAAGCGGGGCAGTACGGGTCGGTAGGGCTGACGGGCGCCCCGCAAGAGGGGCAGACGAGCGCACGGCGCGTGGGAGTCGCGCCCTGGCCGTCGCCCCACAGGGCGGCAGCGGCCTGCGCCGCATCGTCGGCCATGGGCACGGCTGCCGGCACGCCGGCCGGCGCGACGGACGCGCCGCAATGCGAGCAGAACAGCGCACCGGGGGCGAGCTCCGCCCCGCACTGCGGGCAGACGGCCGCCGAGGCTGCCGCGTCGACCGGCTCGATCTTGGTCCCGCACGAGCTGCAGAACAACGCATCGTCGGATATCTCAGCATGACAGGTCGGGCAGATCATCTCGCCTTCTCCTTCCTGCTCAACAATCGGTTCAACAACGATACCACGCCGCACAGACGGTCGGGGGCGCCCGGCGCAGAATGAACCCCCGTCGCCTCCAAACGACGCGTCCGTCCAAAACCTGTCAAAATGTACCCGTCCTCAACGCGTTGCTATACAAGGGAGCGGCCATGCATAGAATCCTGTTCATCTGCCACGGCAACATCTGTCGGTCGACGATGGCCCAATCGGTTATGGCCGAGCTTGTGCGCCGCGCAGACCGCGAGCGGGAATTCGATATCGACTCCGCCGCCACCAGCTACGAGGAGATCGGCAACCCGCCGCACTGGGGCACCGAGACCAAGCTGCGCGAGATGGGCATACCGCTCGTCCCGCACCGCGCGCGGATCATCTCGCCCAGCGAGTACGACCGGTGGGATCACATCATATATATGGATGGAGAGAACCGGCGCGGGCTCAAGCGCATCCTCAAAAGCGACCCCGACGGCAAGGTGAGCCGACTGCTCGACTGGACCGATCGCCCCGGCGATGTGGCCGATCCCTGGTACACCGGCAACTTCGACGCCACCTACCGCGACGTCCTCGACGGCTGCACCGCGCTCCTCGCCGCGCTCGGCTAAGAAACAACGGCCGATTCATTGCTTTCGCGCCTCCCTGCGCAAGGGGTCCGACCCTTGCGCAGGGAGGCTAATTCGTCAGAAACATGAATAATTCGTTCACCTAATTATTCGGTACCTTGACTTGTGGATTCACGGTAGTACCCTTCTTGAGTCCAACTTGCAAAATTCGATACGGGGAAAGGAGATCTGCATGTGCGATTCTGCCGATAGCGATCCGACAGCGCGCCCCGCGTGCGCCGCTCCGGACGCTCCGCAGCCCAACGACACGCCCGAAGAGGCGCGTGCTCGCCGTCTGCTGTGGAACCTCGGCTATTGCGGCCACTACCTGCACTTCCACAGCGGTGGAAGATCTGGGCGGGCGGCCATCATCTGCCTTCTGGCCAAAAACGACGGCCAGATGTCTCAACAGGAACTCGGTGCGTTTTTCGACCTCAAGCCCGGCTCGCTGTCCGAGATTCTCGCCAAGATCGAAAACGCGGGCCTTATCGAGCGAACGCGCAACCCGGAGGACCGCCGCCAGCTTTCCATCCGCCTGACCCAAAGGGGCACCGAGGAGGCGGCGCTCGAGCAGGAGCGGCGCCTGCGCTTCAGGCAGCGGGCGTTTTCCTGCCTGACCGCCGAGGAACAGGAGCAGCTCGTCGTCATGCTCGACACCATTCGTTCGCATTGGGAGGGATTGAATGATTAAAACGCTCATGGGGAGCATCCGCGAATACAAGAAAGCGGCTATCGCCACCCCCATCATCGTGTCGGGCGAGGTGGTGATGGAGGTCGCCATCCCCTTCGTGACCGCCCAGCTCATCAACACCATCCAGCAAGGCGCCACCGTGTCCGAGATGCTGCCTTTCGCCGGCATCCTCGTCGCCATGGCGCTCGCGTCGCTGTGCTTCGGCATCGGCGCCGGCCTCACCTGCTCTGAGGCGAGCTGCGGCTTTGCCAAGAACCTGCGCCACGACGTGTTCGCCGCCGTCCAGCGCTTCAGCTTCGCCAACATCGACCAGTTCTCCAGCTCCTCGCTGGTGACGCGCCTCACCACGGACATCACCAACGTGCAGCTGGCCTACATGATGATCATCCGCACCGCCATCCGCTGCCCGCTCATCCTCATCTGCGGCATCGTCATGGCCTTCATCATGGGCGGCCCCATGGCCATCGTGTTCGTCGTCGTGGTGCCCATCCTGGGCTTTGGCCTCTACAGGGTCATCCGCACGGTGCACCCCATCTTCCGCTCGGTGTTCCACAAGTACGACGCGCTCAACGAGTCCATCGAGGAGAACGTCACCGGCATGCGTGACGTCAAGAGCTACGTGCGCCAGGACTACGAGAAGCAGAAGTTCGGCCGTGCCGCCCAGGACGTGTGCGCTGACTTCACGCGCGCCGAGAAGATCCTCGCCTTCAACGCGCCGATGATGAACCTCGCCGTCTTCACGGTGTTCACGATCATCATCCAGTTCGGCTCCTACCTCATCATCTCCAGCCGCGGCACCGCGCTCAACGTGGGCCAGTTCTCCGCGCTGACCACCTACGGCTTCATGATCCTCATGGCGCTCATGATGGTGTCCATGGTGTTCGCCATGATCACCATGGCACAGGAGTCGGCCGAGCGCATCGTCGAGGTCATCGAGACCGAGCCCACCATCAAGAACCCGGAGCACCCCGTCACCTTCATGCGCGACGGCTCCATCGACTTCGACAACGTCACCTTCAAGTATTCCGAGAAGGCCGAGCACCGCGCGCTCGCCGAGATCGACCTGCACATCAAGAGCGGCGAGACCCTGGGCATCATGGGCGGCACCGGATCGGCCAAGACCTCGCTCGTGAACCTCATCAGCCGTCTGTACGACGTGACCGAGGGCTCCGTGAAGGTCGGCGGCGTCGACGTGCGCGACTACGACCTCGAGTACCTGCGCAACAACGTGGCCGTGGTGCTCCAGAAAAACGTGCTGTTCTCCGGCACCATCAAGGAGAACCTGCGCTGGGGCGACCCGAACGCCAGCTATGACGAGCTCGTCGAGGTCTGCAAGCTCGCCCAGGCGGACGAGTTCATCCAGGGCTTCCCGCAGAAGTACGACACCTATATCGAGCAGGGCGGCACCAACGTGTCCGGCGGCCAGAAGCAGCGCCTGTGCATCGCGCGCGCCCTGCTGAAGCGCCCGAAGGTCCTGATCCTCGACGACTCCACGAGCGCCGTCGACACCAAGACCGACGCGCTCATCCGCGAGGGCCTGGCGCAGTACCTGCCCGAGACCACCAAGATCATCATCGCGCAGCGCACGAGCTCCGTCGAGCACGCCGACCGCATCCTGGTGCTCGACAACGGCCATATCGCAGGCCTGGGCACGCACGACGAGCTCATGCAGACCTGCGACATCTACCGCGACACGTACGAGTCCCAGAACCGCACCAACAGCGAGGATGCCGAGGCCGCAGCCGTCCACGAGGACGCTTCGGTGCAGGAGGATCCCGCCACGCAAGCCGAAACCGCGAAAGGAGGTGTCGCCGATGAGCATTAACAGCGATGCCAAGAAGCAGTACGAGGCCAGCCGCCAGAACGTCGCCGGCCGCCAGGCGCCCGCAGCGCCCGCACGCGGCGGGCGCGGAAAGACGCTCGGCCGCCTCATCCGCACCCTGTTCACGTTCTACCCCAAGCTTTTGCCCATCGTGGTCGTGTGCATCGTGGTCCAGGCCATCCTGTCCGCCATGCCCGCCACCTTCATCCAGCGCGCGCTCGAGATCGTGACCGCCACGTGGGAGTCGGGCGACTGGGCATCGGTGTCCGGCCGCATCACCACCCTCACGCTGACGCTCATCTGCGTGTACGCCGTCATGCTCGCCGCGAACTTCACCCAGACGCGCCTCATGGCCATCATCACCCAGGGTTCGCTCGAGAAGTTCCGCGAGATGCTGTTCGACCACATGCAGGATCTGCCGATCGGCTACTTCGACCAGCACCAGCGCGGCGATATCATGAGCTACTACACCAACGATATCGACACCCTGCGCCAGATGATCTCGCAGTCCATGCCCAACATCTGCCTGACGGTCATCACCTGCTGCTCGGTGATCTGCGTCATGGTGTACTACAGCGTGTGGATGGCGCTCGTCGTCATCCTGGGCGTGTGCTTCATGGCCTACATGACCAAGCAGCTCGGCGGCCGCTCCGCCCGCAACTTCGTGGCGCAACAGCATGAGATCTCGGTGGTCGAGGGCCATGTCGAGGAGATCATGAACGGCCAGCGCGTCGTGAAGGTCTTCTGCCACGAGGACGCCGCGCAGGAGGACTTCGACGTCCGCAACGAGAAGCTCTTCCGTGCCGCCCGCGCCGCCAACATGTACACCAACACCCTGGGCCCCATCCTCATGAACCTGGGCAACCTGATGTATGTCATCGTGGCACTCGCCGGCGGCATCTTCATCGCCTTCGGCACGCCCAACGTGTCCGTGTCCGGCCTGGCCTTCTCCGTTGCCGTCACCGTGCCGTTCCTCAACATGACCAAGCAGTTCGCCGGCCAGATCGGTCAGATCTCCGAGCAGATCAACGCCGTGGTCATGGGCCTTGCGGGCGCCGAGCGCATCTTCGAGCTCATGGACGAAGAGCCCGAGCACGACGAGGGCTACGTCACGCTCGTGAACACGAAGATGGAGAACGGCCAGCTCGTGGAGGTCGAGACGGGCAAGCACACCGGCCGCTGGGCCTGGAAGCACCCGCATCACGACGGCACCGTCGAGCTCGTGCCGCTCGAGGGCGACGTGCGCCTGTCCCACGTCGACTTCGGCTACAAGCCCGGCCACACCGTGCTGCATGACGTGAGCGTGTGGGCGAAGCCCGGCCAGAAGATCGCCTTCGTGGGCGCCACCGGTGCCGGCAAGACCACCATCACGAACCTCATCAACCGCTTCTACGACATCGCCGACGGCAAGATCCGCTACGACGGCATCAACATCAACAAGA
>DGYMJ06203__coassemble_573_pt1 | contig 20945 bp, 16 predicted proteins | sample DGYMJ06203__metabat2_high_PE_015 | metagenome-assembled genome bin DGYMJ06203
CTCGGTCATAAAGCTCTGGCAGAACGCCATGACCTCGCGGTTGGACTTGCCCTTGGGATCGAAGTCCGAGCCGCCCTTGCCGCCGCCCATGGGCAGCGTGGTCAGGCTGTTCTTGAAGGTCTGCTCAAAGCCGAGGAACTTCAGCATGCCGAGCGTGACGGTCGGGTTGAAGCGCAGGCCACCCTTGTAGGGGCCGAGCGCGGAGTTGTACTCAACGCGGAAACCGCGGTTGACCTGGATCTTGCCCTCGTCGTCGACCCACGGCACGCGGAACATCACGACGCGCTCGGGCTCGACGAGGCGCTCGAGCAAGGCGGCCTCCTCGAATTCAGGATGCGCCTCGAGAGCGGGCTCGATGGTCTCGAGGACCTCGATGGCGGCCTGAAGGAATTCGGGCTGATCGGCATAGCGATCGCGAAGCTCAGCGATGACTTTCTCAGAATACGACATATGGGTTACCTCTCCATTCGTTCCTCTCGAATGCGGCACCCATGCTACACGCGCGAAGCCTTCTTTACCGTAACAAAGTATATGGAACATTTTTGTTGAGACGCGTTTTGCCTGCTCACAAATGTCGTAATGGTTTCGGATGTTGCAAAAACGTTTCACAGTTGTTTCGCATCATTACGCGCCCGAAACATCTTTGGGTCATCTGGGGACGGGTTGAAACGAACCCGTCCCCAGATGACCCGTACCTGGAAGGCTATCTCACGATGACGCGCGAGGACCCCTCGTACGCCCCGACCGCTCCGATGCGCTGGACGGCGGGGACGGCAGGAGACGCCGCCTTGAGCGCGGCCTCGAGCGCATCCGCGTCATCGGGATGCACGGAGAACAGCAGCCCGCCAGAGGTCTGCGGGTCGAACAGCACGTCGGCCACGGCAAGCGGGACCGAATCGGCGATGCTCACCTCGGCCTCGGCATAGCGGCGGTTGCGGTACACGCCCGCGGGGAGAATGCCCATGGCGGCGTAATCGAGCACGCCCGGCAGGAACTCGAACGCCGTCGAATCCAGCACGACCTGGGTGTCGGAGCCCTGCGCCAGCTCGAGTGTGTGCCCGAGCACGGCGAAGCCCGTGATGTCGGTGCAGGCGTGCACGCGATACGGGCGCGCCGCCTCGGCCGCCGCACGGTTGAGCGTGCTCATGACCCGCTCGACGAGCTCGCGCTCGTCCTCCCCCGCGATCCCGCCTTTGAGCGCCGTGGTCAGCACGCCGATACCGACCGGCTTGGTGTAGATGAGCACGTCGCCGACCTGCGCGGTGTCGTTGCGCAGAAGCTCTGCCGGATCGATGACGCCGGTGACGGACAGGCCGTATTTCGGCTCGTCGTCGTAGATGCTGTGCCCGCCCGCGACGATGGCGCCCGCCTCGGCGACCTTGGTGGCGCCGCCGCGCAGTATCTCGCGCACCGCGTCTTTGGGCATGCTCTCGGGCACCGCCATGATGTTCAGCGCCGTGATGGGGCGGCCGCCCATCGCGTAGATATCGGACAGGGCGTTTGCCGCCGCGATCTGCCCGAACGTGAACGGATCGTCGGCGATGGGCGGGAAGAAGTCGAGCGTCTGCACGATGGCGAGGTCGTCGCGCAGCCGGTAGACCGCCGCATCGTCCGCATGGTCGAAGCCCACAAGCAGGTTGGGGTCGCGCATATCGGGAAAGCCCTCGAACAGGCTCGCGAGCTCGCCTGCGCCCACCTTGGCCCCGCATCCGGCGCAATCGGCGAGCTTCGTCAGTTTGACCTTGGTTTCCATAGGACCTTCCTTCCTTGCCGCGCCCCGCGCGGCGCGCGGCCGGCTCCCGTGCAAGCCCTCAAGGACCCGCTCGCACGGAACCGAGCCGCGGGTGAATTACAGCACGAGGGTGTAGATGCCCTCGGGGACGAGATGCCCGGCGACCGAGGCCTCAAACGCCGCGAGCACCGCCTCGTCATGCGGCATGGACCACGCCATGCCGCATTCAGAGTCGATCTCGACGGGCAGTGGGATGATGCGCCCCTCGACCCCGGCCTCATGGCACAGGCGCTCGGCTTCCATCGCGTCGAACGTGCTGGAGAACGAGGCGACGTAGCGCTCGGTCCTTACACGACCCATCGGACCCCCTTTCGCACAGCCCGAAGATCACTTGGCATCTCCCAGATCGCATGCGATGTCTCGCAGCGCAAAGATCGCCGCATCGATATCGTCTTCGGTCGTATACCATCCAAACGAGAACCGTACCGCCCCGCGCTCGAGCGTGCCGAGCGCGGCGTGCATGCGCGGGGCGCAGTGCAGGCCGGCCCTCGTGGCGATATCGTACTCGCAGGCGAGCCGGTCGGCCAGGCTCGACGAGTCGATGCCCTCGAGGTTGAGGGCCACCACGCCGGTGTGCCCGTGGCCGTCGCGATCGCCGTACACGACGAGGCCGGGGATGGACGAGACGCCTTGGATGAAGCGCTCCCTCAGCTTCCAATCGTGCTCCGCCACGCGCTCGACGCCCAGCTCGAGCAGGAACTCGAGGGCGGCATCGAGGCCCGCGAGCCCATGGGCGTTCATGGTCCCCGCCTCGAGATGCTCCGGGTAGCTCGGCGGCTGGAAGGGATCGGCGCTCTTGACGCCGGTGCCCCCGTGAACGAGCGGAGCGAGCCCCAGGTCCGGCACGACCGCAAGGCCGCCGGTGCCCTGCGGGCCCATGAGCGCCTTGTGACCGGTGAAGCAGAGGACGTCGATGCCGAGCTCGTCCATGCCGACCGGCAGCGCGCCGAGCGTCTGGGACGCGTCGAGCACGAACCGGGCGCCGTGCCCGTGCGCCGCGCGGACGAGCTCCGGCACATCGGTTACCGCGCCCGTGAGGTTCGAGGCGTGCGTGGCGACGACCGCGCGCGTGGTGGGCCTGAACAGCCCCTCGAGCTCTTCCATGCGAAGCCGCCCGCTGGCGTCTGCGCGCACGTAGTCAAGCTCGATAATACCGCGGCGCTCGAGCTCGTGCAGGGGCCTCAGCACGGAATTGTGCTCGAAATCGGTCGTGATCACATGGTCACCCTCGTGCAGCATGCCGAACAGGGCGGTATTCAGCGCCATCGTGGCGTTCTGCGTGAAGACGACGCGCTCGGGATGCGCGAAGCCGATGAGGCGGGCGAGCCGGACGCGGGCGTTCGCGACCGACCGGGCCGCGACCAGATCGCTTGTCGACGCGCCGCGCGAGCAGCTGCCCGCCCCGGCGAGGGCGGCCATGACCGCCTCGGTCACCGCGGGCGGTTTCTGGATCGTCGTCGCAGCGTTGTTCAGGTAGATCATGCCGAGGTTCCCCCAGACCGCGCGGCCTACAGCGTCACGACCTTGTCGGGACCGAGCACGAACTCCGAGATGGCGTACAGGTTCGTGACGCCGCCGACGGCGAGCTTGTCGCGCAGGCCGTGGAAGTCGAGACAGGTGCCGCAGGTCAGCACCTCGCAGCCGCGACGCTCAAGCTCGCGCACGTCCTCGACGAGCTCGGAGCCCTCGCAGGTGAGGGCGGCGCCGTCGTTGAAGAACACGATGCGGTGCGGGGGCTCCTCCGCCTGCGACATGGCGTACACGAGGCCCTTGATCAGGATGTTCCCGAGCTCGGGCGCGCCCTGGCCGAGCGCACGGGAGCCGACGAAGACCGTGACCGGCTGCTTTGAGGGGACTGCCTCCGGCACCGGGCACGCGATACCCGCCTCGGCGAGCGCCGCCTCATCCCCCGCGGGGTTCTCGGCGGCCTGGGCGGACACGCCCGAGATCGCGACGGCCCATCCGCCATCGATCTCGTCGACCGCCACCTCGCCCTGCTTGCTCGACGCCAGGCGCTTGAGGTTCTCGACCGCCACCGTGTTATCCACGAGCACGCGGACCGAGCCGCCCGACGCGGGGTCCTGCAGCGCCTTCATGGCACGGATGACGGGCTTGGGGCAGGTCTCACCGAAGCAGTTGATTTCGATCATGGGCGTCGTCCTTTCAACTCGACCCGTCCGCGCGGCAGGCTGGCGGGCAATCATTATCCTCATGGTAAGGATAATAATAATTAATCTGATTGCCAGACAATTCGTCAGACGCGATCTTTCGCTATGCGGATGCCCATGCGATGCGAACGGCAGGCCCCTCCGGCGCAAGGCAAAGGGCGGGCGCGCCGCGACGCACCCGCCCTAGGTGAAACCGCTCGTTTGCAGAACGCTCCCGAGGCTACTCCTGCTTGTGGTAGACGAACCAATAGCCGAACGCCACGATGAGCGCGCCGCCGACGATGTTTCCGAGCGTCGCCGCTGACAGGTTGAACAGGATGCCTCCGATATTCAGCGAGGCCGTCCCGGCGATCTCCGACCCGTAGCCGTTCGCGACCATCATGGCGCCCATCGGCAAAAAGTACATGTTCGCCACGCAGTGCTCAAAACCGCAGGCGACAAAAGCGGAGATGGGAAGCAGGATGCCCACGACCTTGTCGACCACGGTCTTGCCCGCAAACCCGATCCATACGGCAAGGCACACGAAGATGTTGCACAGGATTCCCCGGAAGAACAGCGTGACCCAGTCGGGCGTCACCTTGCCGGCCGCGACGGACACCATGGACACGGCAACCGTCTCGCCGTTGAGCTTGTAGATGCCGGCGAAGAACACGAGGGCCACCACGACGAGCGCGCCGGCGAAGTTGCCGAGCCAGACCGTCACCCAGTTGCGCACGAGGTCGCCCGAGGAGATCTTTCCCGACTTGAGGGCGCAGACCATGAGCGAGTTGCCCGTGAACAGCTCCGCCCCGCACAGCAGCACGAGAACAAGGCCGAGGCAGAAGCACAGGCCGCCGATGATGCGCTGCAGCCCCCAGGTAAGATCGGTGTCGGCGAGGAAGACCGTGAAGAACAGGCCGCCAAACGCGATGAACGCGCCGGCGAACATGGCGAGCACGAACGCCTTGCCGAACGGAAGCTGCGCTTTGGTGACGGCAGCAGCCTCCGCCTTGGCCTCGATCGCAGCGGGCGCCAGGCATTCGGGCGTCGGATAATCATGAGTTTGCTGTTGAGACATGCGGTACCCCTTTCCCATCGTTTCACCGCGCATCTATCTTACGCCCCTGCCGGAAGGGCGAGGACGGCGGACGGTTTCGATGTGACGATTTGAAACGAAGCGAGGTCGGGCGGAACAGGGCGCCCAACAGAGGCAGAGGGAATGAGTTGAAACGAACCCGTCCCCAAACAACCCATTTCATGACTGATTTCATGACTTAGTGAGTCAAAAGAAAACAGGTCAGACCGTTTACCGTATCTGACCTGCTGTTTTTCTGGAGCGGGCGACGGGAATCGAACCCGCGTCATCAGCTTGGAAGGCTGGGGTTCTACCATTGAACTACGCCCGCAAGATATGGTCGGGACGACAGGATTCGAACCTGCGACATCCTGCTCCCAAAGCAGGCGCGCTACCAAACTGCGCCACGTCCCGAAGGTGTTGAGCAGCTGGGGTCTCTGACCCTGCTTGTCCCAAGGCCTACTCAGTATAGGGCACGTCCCGCAAGCTCGCAACAACTCAAATTGTCACCACAAGCCCTATTGCAGCGTTAGTCTTCCCCCTTGCGGGGAAAGCCGCCACTATGCCCCGTGCGCCGCACGGGTCTTCTGGACGCGGTTCACCTTCTCCGCGGCGATGATCATGATCACGAGGAACACGCCGAGGTAGTACGGGTACAGATCGATCGAGATGTACTGCGCGAGGATGCCGAACAGAGGCGAGCACAGCAGGAAGCCGACGTAGGCGATCGCCATCTGCATACCGGTGAGCTCGAGCGCCACGTCGTCGCCGAAACGCGCCGGCGTGGCGTGGATGATCGACGGGTAGATTGGCGCGCAGCCAAGACCGATCAGAACGAGCGCGGGCGCCAGCACGTCGTGGCCCCATGGCGAGATCATGGTGAGCACGCCGGCCGCGATGAGCACCTGCCCCAAGCGGATCATCTGGCTATCGGAGCACTTGAGCGACAGAAAGCCGCTGAGGGCCCTGCCGACCGTGATGCCGATATAGAACATCGACGCCCAGCTCGCCGCCGTCTGCGTCGGCACGCCCGCCGCGAGCGAGCTGTACGACGCGGCCCAGTTGCCGCAGGTGCCCTCGACCGCGCAGTAGCAGAAGAAGCACAGGAGCACCGCGACAACGCCGTCGATGCGCAGCAGCTCGCGCCGCGTGCGACGGACCGGAACATCCCCTTCGCGGCCCTTCGCCTTGGGCAGCTTGCGGTCGCGCCACAGCGGCAACGACAGCGTGAGCACCGCCACGATCGCGAGCTGGATGGCACCAAGCGCGCGGAACCCGTCGTTCCACACGCCCATCCCCAAACAGGCGCCCATGATCATCGGGCCGCCGCTCGCCCCGACGCCCCACATGCAGTGCAACCAGCTCATATGCTGGCTCTCGTAATGAACGGCGACATAGGCGTTCAGCGCCGCATCGACGGCGCCGGCCCCCAGGCCGTAGGGTATGGCCAGCAGGCAGAGCTGCCAGAACTCATGGGACAGCGAGAAGCCGATGAGCGCGAGCGCGGTCAGAAGCACGCTTGCCGCCGTCACGCGTCCGGTCCCGAAGCGCTCGACCACGCGCACCGACATCAGACTCGACACGATCGTGCCCGCGGAGATGATCATCGTGACAGCGCCGACCCACGAAAGGCTCGCCCCGAGCGACGGGGCCATGGCCGGCCATGCCGAGCCGATGGCGGAATCGGGCAGGCCGAGCGCCACGAACGCAAGGTAGATGATGGGCAGCAATCCGGCAGGCATGGCGTCTTCTCCAGAGGATCGACTTGTATGGACAACAGCACGCCATCGTAGCATATCGGCAGCACCGACAGGGTACAGGACGGCAACGCGGTATAGACAGGCCGCATCCGCGCATCTTGCCGCCTGCGCAAAAACCGCCCCGCCCTTCGAGTCGCTTGAGGGCGGGGCGGATGCCTAAGGACGGTCGACGGTACGCTATAGGCACGTCAACCTATCGAGGGTACGGTATAGGCACGCTTCCGAGCGAAAAACGTGCCTATACCGTACCCTCGGCGGCGGCGCGTGCCCTATGCGTACCGTCGATGGAGAGACGCCGCGGGGCGCAGCGTGCCGGCCTGCATCAACGCGCCAACGCGCGGGCGCGGTCGGCGGCGCCCAAGGCGCCGGCATAGCGCGCCTCAGGACAGGTCGTCACCGGAGAGCCCAGCATCGCCCCGAGCCGTTCGATGACGAAGCCGTTCTCGCACAGGCCGCCGGTCAGGAAGAACGGGCCTCCGGACGACTGGCCCGCAAGCGCCGCGACGCGCGCTACGACCGAATCGATGACGCCGCGCGCGATGTCGCTGCGCGGCACGCCGCGACCGATAAGGCTGATGACCTCGGATTCCGCGAACACCGTGCACATGCTCGAGATCTTGGTCTCGGATCCCTCGCGGGCAAGCGCCGACAGCTCGGCCTGCGACACGCCCAGGCGGTCCGCCATGATCTCGAGGAAGCGCCCCGTGCCGGCAGCGCACTTGTCGTTCATGGCGAACTTGGCCACACGGCCGCCTTTGAGCTGGATGACCTTGGTGTCCTGTCCTCCGACGTCGACGACCGTGCCCGTCGGGCCGAACAGGCGGGCGGCGCCGATGCCGTGGCAGGTGATCTCGGTTACCACCTTGTCCGCGTACGGCACCGCGATGCGACCGTACCCGGTGGCGACGACGCGGGTATCCGGGTCGTCGACGGGAAAGCCGGCGGCCCGCAGCGCGCTCTCCACGCGACCGGCGGCGTCAACGCTTGAAAAGCCCGTCGGCATGAGCTCAGTGTGCACGATCGCGCCGTCCGCATCGAGCACAGCGACCTTCGTTGCCGTCGAACCGATATCGACGCCGATTCCATATCCGCCTGCCATGGCCGGCATCCCCTCTCCCCTCAACAAGCCCAGCGGGCACGCAGATACCTGCGAGATCTCCTGCGACCGGCGGCGCGGACCTCTGCATGCAGTCGATGACAGGCCCGCGCCGCCGGCGCGCATCCCCGGTATGCGGGACTACAGCATCTCGAGGAAGGCCTCGATGCGCGTGGTCAGCTGGCCCGCGTCCTCGTTGGCGTAGTCGGTCGTGATGTGCATGAACGGGATGCCCGCCTGCTCGGCGGCCTTCTCGACCGTGAAGGACTCCATCTCGTACAGCGTGCAGAACTGCAGCGAGCAGTCGATGATGCCGTCGGCGTTGAGCTCGCGGGCCATGCGCACGATATCCTCGATGCGCCCGTCGTTGGGCGTGAAGATCGCGCAGTTGATGCCGAAATAGCGCTCGGCGATGGCATCGAGCATCTCGTCGACCGTCTCGCCCGACTCGTCCACCAGGTCCTTGTAGTAGCGAGAGCCCGTGCACGCCTCCTCGCCCACGACGACGCCGCCGGCCTTCTCGATGATGTTGAAGAGCTTCCAGTTGGGCACCGCCATCGGCGTGCCGGTGTACAGGATGCGCTTGGCACCCTTGGGAGCCACGCCCACCCCGTCGGCCGCGCGCTGCTCGCATTCGTCTGCCATGGCGTTGATCGCCCCGGTCAGGCGCTCCGCATCGTCCATGAAGGCGGCCTGGACGGTCAGCAGGCTGTCGAGACCCGAGATGGGCGCCGGATCCGCGGCGCGCGTGGCGGACAGGCGCTGCAGGGCGCGGCGCTTGTCGTTCGCGAGCTTGATGGCGGCCTTGAGGCTCTCGGCGGTGATCTTCTGGCCGGTCTCCTGCTCGACGCGCTCGGCGAGCTTGCGCACCTCGCCCTTCCACAGCTCAAGCGTCTGGGCATTGTGGACGTTGGGGATGTCGACCGTGTACATGTTCACCTGCGTGGCCATGAACTCGTAGGCCTTCTTCTTCCCGTCGCAGGTGTTCTCGCCGATCACCAGGTCGCTCGACTCGATGTACGGGCAGACGCTGCCCAGCTTGAAGCCCGCGAAGCTCTTGATGAGCGGGCAGGTCGCGCGCGGCAGGTGCTCCTCGACCTTGTCGGTCGCCCAATCGGCACCGGAGCACAGGCCGACCGGGATGCCCCCGGCGGCGATCACGATCTCCTCGGGCACATACAGGCAAAACGACCCGACGATCTTCTTGGCCTCGCCGGACGCCTTCTTGTCGAGCATCTCCTTGATGCGACCGGAGTGGATGCCCGCCACGACCTGGTTGAGGTAATCCGTGGATGCCGGGCGGTTCTCCTGGGCGAGGAACACGTCGCCGAACATCTGCCCCACCGCCCCCAGCAGCATGTCGTGGGCGGGCACGTCCATGCCGAGCGATTCCCACATGGGATGGAAATCGTACTCGGCGGCCGTGGTCGTCTCGTTGGTGTTGTCGCTCATGGTTACCCTCTTCTCTCTTTTCACGGCGCACGCAGGGCCAACCGGGCTCAGGCTCAGCCAGGCGGGTCGATCGATGCACCGACTATCAGGCACAAGGTGTGAGTTCTGAATCGTTTCCGTGCTGTCGCCACAGCGCCATGCCGCTCGGCAAGGCTCTGGCAAAAAGCTCGCAGTTCGTCCTCTCCCGCAGCGTCTCGCACCCGTCTCCCTTCACACCGAGGACGCGAGAACCTGGCCAGCACGACGACGGCGCCGAATCGAAGGGCATATGCGCGCGTTCCCCTCGTTCGCTTCAATCGCATGCGAGATGTGTTGCCGGCGGACATCTTTATCACATCGCGAGGATAATATAGGGGGCCGGAATTATGTCGAACAAGGTTCCGTTCGGCAAACGGTGCTCCCCGCGAGATGAACGGCCCCATCCCAAACGGCACCTCCCCCGCCAAAAAGCACCGCGCCGGATCGCGCTCGCACCATCGTCCAGAGCGCTACTCCGGAGCGCTACACTTATGGAACATACCGACCTTGCAGCTGAGAGGAGCGGAAATGTTGTCACGAAACCGTACGTTCGCCTTCCCTTGCGCTCTGGCTTTCGCGCTCGCGCTGGTCGTCGCGCCCCCGCCGGCATTCGCCGAACAGGAGCCCGTCCAGCCCGGCACCACCGAAAGCGAGCAGGATTCCGCACCTCGCGACGGCTGGGACGCGACCAAGGAGCACTGGTACGAAGACGGCGAGATGGCGCGCGACCATGCGTTCTACGACCCCGACAGCGATGCCTGGTACTGGGCGGACGCCGACGGCTCCATCGCCTGCGACAAGGACGTGTTCATCCCCGTCGACGAATCGGACCGCGACAAGGGCGGAAAATGGGTCCGCTTCGACGAGAACCGCGCCATGGTCAAAGGCGAGGACTATCGATATGACGCCTGGTATTACTTTGACCCCATAACCGGCGAGATGGCCAAGGGCATCACGCTCATCGAGGACTCCGCGGGGCCCAAATGGGTCTACTACGACTGGACGACCGGCAAGATGGCGCACGGCGAGGCGTTCGTGAACTACGATGCCGAGCATACGGGTTGGTACCTGTTCGATCGGTACACGGGAGCCATGGTCCACGGGTTCGCCTATCTCGACGGAGACCCGTCCGGCAAATGGGTGTATTACGACCAGGCGACGGGCATCATGGCCTATGGGCTCCAGCTCATCGACGATGCGTGGTACTACCTCGATCCCGTCACGGGAGCGGTGAGCTACGGCATGACGTACGTGCCGACATGGGATACGTGGCGCTATTTCGACAAGGTGAGCGGCCGTTGGTACGAAGGGATGCCCATGGGCGACTGGCAGGGGGCCTCGGGAGGCGCGTATCCCTCGCTTTCCGGTCGCGCGAACCTCAACGTGCACGTCGATATCGCCAACCAGGTCGTGCTCGTGCGCGACGGCACCGAGGTGCTGTATGCGATGGTCTGCTCATCGGGCATCAACGACTGCACCCCGCGCGGGACCTACTCGGTCACGGGCCGCGGCTATTCGTTCTACAACCGCCGCGAGGCCATGGGCGGTCGCTATTACGTGCAGTTCTACGGCGACTACCTGTTCCACAGCGTGCCGACCGACGCAGCCGGGAACTACATGCCCGCCGAGGGCGAGAAGCTCGGTCAGCCCGCATCGCACGGCTGCGTGCGCCTGACGGTATCGGATGCCAAGTGGCTCTACGACAACCTCCCGAACGGGACGCGCGTCACGATCGAGTGACCTGCGTGCGATACGGCAGAACAAGACGAGACAGCAAGGTCCGTCGGAAGACAGCTATTCCGGCGGACCTTCTCGTCCGGCGGAGGCCACCTGCAGCGGGGCCGGCTTTCTCGGCGCGCTCGAGAACATCGGCCCTGTTCCAGATGGCTCACCACCTCGTGAGTGCACGCGGCGTCTGCCGCTGGGGCCATTATGCTCAGTTGCGAGTTCCCTATTCAGAATCGCCGCAGCATTAAGCGAACGGCAAGAAGCGCCGAAGATGTCTTAAGGAATGGGTCGCTGGGGTTCGAACGAACCCGTCCCCAGCGAACCCATCATTAGCGGGAAACCAGATGGATGCGCCGGGCATCGAAATGCATGCGCAGCACGTCGCCCTCGTGCGGGAGCTCCTCCTCGGGCACACCCACCTTGTTCACACGCCACTGCAGGCGGCTCGGCGCGTCGGCGCGCGGCACGTCGAGCAGCACCAGCCGCTCGAAGCGCGCATCGCTCACCCGGGCGACCTTGAGCTCATAGCTGTTGCGCCCGCGCTCCCCCGCCGGGCGCTCGCGGTCGATATGGAAATAGCTCGCGCGGATGCCGAGGTAGGCAACGTTTTCGGGAACCTCGCGCCCCACGTCGAACACCATGCCCCAGTCGAGCGCCTCCACCGTGGTCGGACCCACCTTTCGCGCCGGGCTCGTGTTCTTGCACCCCGTCAGGCGCAGCGCCGCCAGCGTGGCGGGACGCTCCATGAGGTCGGACACGGTCCCGATCTCCTCGATGCGCCCGTTGTGCATCACGGCGATGCGCTGGCACAGGCGGCAGGCCTCGTCAATATCATGGCTCACGTAGAGAACGGTGCGGTTGACGACGGAGAACACGTCGAGCAGGTTCTGCTCGAGCGCGCTTTTGAGATAGGAGTCGAGCGCGGAGAACGGCTCGTCGAACATGAGGATCCCGGGCCGCGTGGCGAGCATGCGGGCGAGCGCCACGCGCTGCTGCTGCCCGCCCGAAAGACGCGAGGGGTAGCGGTCGGCGTACTCGGCCATGCCGAAGATCTGCAGGTAGCGCAGGGCGTCCTCCTGCTGCCTGCGGGAATCGACCGCATGGTCCATGCCGGCGCGGACGTTGTCCGCGACCGTCAGGTTCGGGAACAGCTGGTAGTTCTGGAACAGCAGGGCGCACTTCCGCTGCTGTGGCGTGAGGTTGATTCCCGCGCTCGAGTCGAAGAACGTGACGCCGTTCACCACGATCCTGCCCTCATCGGGGGTCTCGACGCCCGCGATGCAGCGCAGCGTGCAGCTCTTGCCGCAACCCGACGCGCCCAGAAGACCGATGCGCTCCTCGCCCGCCTCGAGCTCGATGTCGAGCGTGAACCCGGGGTAGCGCTTCTTGATCGCCAAGGACAGCGACATGGGCTACCGCCTCCCTTCCGTCGATGCCGCGTCCGTCGGGCAGCCGCCCAGCAGAAGCTCGGAAAGCGCCTCGCGATCGATGCGCAGCGCGTCGCCGCCATGCTCCTCGAGCGCATCCGCCTTGCCCGAGGCGGCCATCTGGCGCCGCTCGGCGCGCGAGATGCCGCGGGCGCGGTAGCGCTGCGAGCGCGCCGTGTAGATGTTGATGAACAGGATCACGAGGAAGCTGAACAGGATGACGACGATGACCCAGAACAGCGCCACGTCGGTGTTGCCGCTCATCCACTGGAAGTAGATCGCGATGGGGATGGTCTGCGTCTCGCCCGCGTAGTTGCCGGCGAAAAACAGCGTGCAGCCGAACTCGCCCATGGCGCGCGCGAACGCGAGCACCGTGCCCGCCGCGATGCTCGGCCAGGCGAGCGGCAACATGAGCCGGCGGAAGATCCGCCCCTCGGACCAGCCGAGGGTGCGGGCGGCGTCGAGCATCTGCGCGTCGAGCCCCTCGAAGGCGCCGAGGGCGGTGCGGTACATGAGCGGGAACGACACCACGATCGCGCTGATGACGGCCGCGGGCCAAGTGAACACGAGCGCGATGCCGTGGTCGATCAGCCAGCGGCCCACCGCGGTGGACTGGCCGAACAGCAGCAGGAGCAGAAAGCCGCAGACCGTGGGCGGCAGCACCATGGGGATGGTGAACACCGAATCGAGCAGACCCTTCAGCCGGCTCGAGGTGCCCATGGTCTTCCATGCGGCGACAAGGCCGAGCACGAACGTCACCACGAGCGCGACAGCGCTCGTCTTGAGGGACACCCAAAACGGCCGCATGTCCAAGCCGGTAAAGAACGAGACGAGCTCGTCTTGCCAGGTGGGGGCGGCCTCCATCGCCACATCCGCGGCGGCGACCAGCTGCGCGTTATCGACCCACAGGGCGCCTTCGCCCAAATCGAGCCCGCTCACCACGGCGGTCTCCGACGGCGTCGAGCCCTGTGCGACCTCGGCGGGCTGCACCGAGGTGTAATATCCGTCGCCGACCTGGGCCCGGAAGATGTAGCGGTAGGAGCCATCGACCACTTCGTCTTGCGTGGAGACGACCCAGACCTTGTCCTCATCCGCCAAAAGCACGCCGCCGCGCGAATGGGTTTCGTCCAGCTGCTTTATCAAGGCGATGAGCGCGTTCACGTCGTCCTCGTCATCTGCCTCGAATCCGGCGGCCTGGGCCGCATCCGGGTCGATGTGCACCCAGATGCTTTGGGGCATGTTGATGATCACGACCGTGCTGCCCTCAGCGACTGGGAAGCGATAGCCCAGGTCGGTGTCATCGACCAGGCGCTGGGCGCCGCGGTTGTAGCGCACGAACCCGTTCAGGCCGAAGCCCGCCGCCTCGTCGATCGCCGAATCCTCCTGGGCCTGCTCGCCGCCATCCGCCCACGCGCGCGCCGGAAGCGCGCACAGCACCGACAGCAGCAGCGCCGTGAATAGCGCGAGCAGCAGGCTCCAGCGGCCCCAGAGGTATCTTGCGGCTCTTCCCGTCATGCCCTCATCCCCATCACATCGCCCTGTGGAAAAAGGCGGCCCCGAGCGAACGAGACCGCCTCTTCATGTGCCAAACTGCAGGCGCAGCCCGGCTTTCGAGTATATCAGCCGCGCGGCTTACGCCAGCTCGAAGCCGTACTCGGCCCAGATGGCGAGCGCGTCCTCGTCGGTCATGCAGAACTCGAGGAAGTCAGCGGCGGCCTCGGCGTTCTCGGACGTAGAGGACACGGCGCCGGGGTACACGATGGGCTTGTGGGAGTCATCGGGGCAGGTGTAGGCGACCTCGATGCCGTCGTAGCGGTAGACGTCGGAGGTGTAGACGAAGCCGATCGTGCAGTCGCCGGTCGAGACGTACTGCGCCGCGGTGCCGACCTTGTCGGCGAGGCTCACCTTGTCGGCGATCTCGGGAGCGTACTCGCCGCCCTCGCCCTCGGCGTTCGTGTAGAGGCCCACGCTGGCGAGCGACTGGTTGGCGTACTTGCCTGCGGGTACCGCGCCCGGCTCGCCGATCGCGATGTTGCCGTCGACGTTGGCGACGTCCTCGAGGGAGTTGATCTGGACGTCGGAGCCCTCGCCGCGCACGATCACGAGGTCGTTCACGAACATATCCTGACGCGTGGACTCATCGACGAGCTCGCCCTCGACCGCGTCGTCCATGGTGCCGGCGGAGGCCGTGATCAGGATGTCGACCGGAGCGCCGCCGCGCATCTGCTCGACGAGGTCGCCGGAGCCCTTGTACTGGGTGTCGGCGAAGGTCACGCCGGTCTGCTCGGTATAGAGCGCCTCGACCTCGGGCATGGCCTTCTCAAGGGAGTTGGCGGCGAAGATCTGCAGCTCGACGGACTCGGCGGCGGGCTCTGCCGAGCCGGAATCCGCCGGGGTGGAACCCTGGGCGGCCGTGGTGTCGGAGCTGCAGCCGGCAAGCGCGGCGCCCAGCATGAGCGTGCAGCCCATCGCGGCGAATGCGCGACGAGTCAGATGGTTTTTGAGCATGGTTCGCCCTTCCTGAGATGTCTTGTGCAAACGATCGCAGCCCCACCCCCAACACGGTGCGTCAAACGCTCGCAATTCGTTGCCATTATTATACTGATTTCAGAATAGTTCTGTTCGAGAATGTCCTTGTATAAGAATAATTTTTTTATTCCCCAAGAGCCGCGAAGGCTCTGCCGCGTCTTTCGAGGAGGGCAGGCGGGGCCTGATGACACAAAGCGGACCGTTTGGCACGCTAACGGTTTTACTAACCCCTTTTGCGTGCCAAACGGTCCGCTTTGCGTCATCGGCCTTTTCCCCGAGAGGCGCCGCACCGCCGGAGGGGCGATACGGCGCCGTCAACATGCCGAACCGCTCAGTGGCCGGCTCCGGCCGTCATGCTGACCGCATGCTCGAACTGGTCGGCGATCCCCTCCCAGCATTCGCGCGCCGCCTTCGTGGATCCGGGGAAGTTGACGACGAGCGTGCCCCCGCGCTGCATGCAGACGGCGCGCGAGAGCATCGCGCGCCTCGTCTTGGTCATGGAGTAGGCGCGCATGGCCTCCGCGATGCCGGGCACATCGCGGTCGCACACGGCGCGCGTGGCCTCGGGCGTCACGTCGCGCAGCGACAGTCCCGTGCCCCCGCAGGTAATCACGATGTTCGAGCTGTTGTCGTCGGCCGCGCGCACGATGGCCGCCGAGATCTCGTCCACCTCATCGTGCACGACCTCGTGGGACGCGACCGTCCAGCCCTGCGCGCGGATCAGCTCCTCGAGCGCGGCGCCGGCCTCGTCGGACGCCATGTCGCGCGTGTCCGAGCAGGTGACGATGGCGATACGGATATCCATGCAGCTACCTCTCCTCAATACGTTCGGCCCCCGGCCGTCTACAGAACCGTGCCCTCTTCGATATCGATGCGCACGCAGCGAACCTCGTCCCCCGCCTGGTAGCCTTTGAGGCCCTCGGGGACCATGAGCAGGCAGTTCGCATGATGCAGGGTCCCGAGCAAGGCGGAGTTCTGCGACGACGCCTCGCTGACCAGCAGCTCCCCGGTCGCATCGTCGCGCTCCACGCGCGCGCGGTCGTAGAAGCGGCGCTGCTGCCCCTTCTTGACATCATGCGTCACGCGCGCGGACTGCACGGGGCGCACCAGCTCGCGAAAGCCGAGCATCTTGCGGATCGCGGGGCGGGCGAGCATCTCGAACCCGACCGCTGCGGCGGCAGGGTTGCCCGAAAGGCCCAGGTAGGGCACGCCGCCGATCAAGCCGAACGTGATCGCCTTGCCGGGGCGCAGCGAGATGCGGTCGAACAGGACCTCGCCCTCGCGCCTGACGAGCGTGGTCACGTAGTCGTAGTCGCCCGCGGACGCGCCGCCGCTCGTGATCACGAAGTCGCACTCGGCCATGGCCTGATGGATCTTGGCAGAGATCTCGTCCTCGTTATCGGTCGCGATGCCGTAGAACCTCGCGCCCGCGCCCGCCTGCAGGGCGGACGCCATGAGCGCCGAGGAGTTGGCGTCGCGGATCTGCCCGCGCGCGGGCACGCGGTCGGGGGCGACGAGCTCGCTGCCGATGGAGATGATGCCGAGCACGGGCCGGCGGTGGATCTCGACCTCGGCGGCGCCGGCAGACGCAAGCAGGCCCGCCCCCGCCGCGGTGACGGTCTCCCCCGCGCGCATGACGACCTCCTGGGCATGAGCCTCGAGGCCCGCAGCGCGCACGTTCTCGCCCTCGGCGACCGGCGCGGGGAAGCGCACGCGCGACCCTTCGTTCCCGTCGCCGTCAAGCACCTCGACGACCTCGTATTTCACCACGGCGTCGGCACCGTCGGCCATGGGCGCCCCGGTCATGATGCGCACCGTCTGGCCCGCCCCGATCGTGCCCTCGAAGACATGGCCCGCCGCCTCGTGCCCGATGACGTCGAGCACCACGGGCGCCTCGGGAGATGCGCCCGCAAGGTCCGCGGCGCGCACCGCGTAGCCGTCCATCGCGCTGTTCGCGAACGGAGACAGATCGATATCGGTCGCCACGTCGGCCGCGAGCGGAAAGCCCACGGCGCGCCAGCATGGGACGCGTATCGGCTCGGTCGGCTCCACGTGATCCAAAACGATAGCCTGCGCCTGCTCGAGCGCGATCATGTTCTCGTCGGCCATCACACCCCGCCTTTCGATGGTTGTATTCTGAATAAAGTATAATCAGCAGCCCGCATATGTGCTGAGTTTCTTTCGGGCGCATTACATTCCGCTTCCCGCACGCGCTCCCCGTCCCCCGACGCCGCCGGTGCGTATAATGCATCCGTACCCTTATCCATCCCTCAAGAGCAAGGACGCGCCCATGTCGGGACGACCTGAAGATATGCAGCGAAAACTGAGGCGCCACGGCACCGGCTTCGTCAACACGCTGGGGCTCGAGCTGGCGCATACCGAGCGCATGCTCGCAAGCGATGCCGTGCGCGACCTGGGCAACATGCGCGCAAGCCTGCGCACCGTCTGCCTGACCGTCCTCGTCTCGGCCCTGATGGGGGCTGCCGCCTGGGCGTTTCTGGCGGCGCTCGACCTCGTGACCGGCGCGCGCGAGAGCCATCTGTGGATGTTCGCCCTGCTGCCGGCCGTGAACCTCGCGACCGCCTGGGTCTACCGCAACCACGGCCTGCGCGCCGCGCGGGGCAACAACCTCGTCATCGACAGCTCCATTACCGGCACGCCCATCCACGCGCGCATGGCCGCGCTCACGTTCGTGTGCTCGGTGGCGACGCACGCGGCGGGGGGATCGGCCGGACGCGAGGGCACCGCCGTGCAGATCGGCGGCACCATCGCGAGCAACGTGGCGACGCTGTTCCACCTCGACGGGCGCGAACGCCAGGACCTCATGCTCGCCGGCATCTCTGCGGCATTCGGCGGCGTGTTCGGCACGCCGCTGGCCGGGGCGTTCTTCGGCATGGAGATGTGCACGATCGGCAAGCTCAACTACAGCGCGGGCCTGTACTGCCTGATCGCTTCGTTTGTGGGCGACCTCACCGCGCGCACGCTCGGGACGACCCACGCGTTCAACACGATCGCCTCCGTCCCCGCCATGGAGCCCGCCACCGTCGCGCTCGTGGTGGCGGCCGCCGTCGCCTTCGGCCTCATGGCGCGGCTGTTCTCGCTTTCCATCCGCACCGTCAAGCGCATCTACGCCTCGCGCATTAAAAACTATCTGGTCGCCGCCCTGACGGGGTCGCTCGTGCTGTTGGGCGTCTATGCGGCATGCGGCCTGTACCGCTACGGCGGCCTGTCGGAATGGCTCGTCACGGCGGGCTTCGAGGGCTCGACGGGCCCGGCCGACGTGGTCGCCAAGCTGGCATGCACGGCGCTCACGCTCGGCGCCGGCTACCAAGGCGGCGAGGTGACGCCGCTGTTCGGCATCGGCGCCGCGCTCGGAGGCTGGATCGGCCAGATCTCGGGCGTGGAGCCGAGCTTCATGGCGGCGCTCGGCATGGTCGGCGTGTTCGGAGCCGCGCTGAACGTGCCCATCACCACCATCATGCTTTCGGTCGACATGTTCGGGGGGCAGGCGGCGGCCTACTTCGTCATCGTGGCGTTCATCAGCTATCTCGTCGCCGGGCACCGCGGCGTGTACCCCGCCCAGCGCATCGTCACGCCCAAGCGCCGCTCGCTCGAGGTCGATCAGGGCGACACGGTCGAAGCGGCGCTGGAGCGCCATCGCGAGGACGCGGCAACGAGTGAGGATGTAAAAGCATGAGCGACGAGACGAACCTGGGAAGAACCCTCATCATCTGCAACCCCACCGCGCAGTCGGGCGCCGCTGCCGAAGTCGGAGAGCAGCTCAAGCGGTTCCTCGAGATGTATCTGCACGACGGGAGCGCGTTCAACCTTGTGTGCACCGAGCGGCCGCACCACGCCACGCAGCTGGCATCGCGCGCGACGGGCTACGACACCGTGCTCGCGGTGGGCGGCGACGGCATCGTGCACGAGACGGCAAACGGCCTCATGCGCATCGAGGCGCAGGCGCGGCCCGCGCTCGGCGTGATTCCCGTCGGGTCGGGCAACGACTACGCGCGCACACTCGGCATGCGGGAGATCTCGCGCGACCGCGATCTGGCGGCGATCCTGTCGTGCAAGGCCAAGCCGCTCGACGTGGGACGCATCGAGTACGCGCCTGCGGACACGGACGAGGTCACGCAGGAATCCGTCGGCCGTACCAGAGGCACACGCACCGAGTATTTCGTGCAGACGCTTTCGTTCGGCATGGACGCGGCGATCGCGCTCGGCACGTACAGGCTGCGTGCATCGACCGGACTTACCGGAACGCCGCTCTATCTCGCAAGCGGGTTCTCTGCTGCGGGGAGGCGCTACCGCGACTACCCGGTCATGGCATCGATCGACGGCGCGCCTGCCGAGCGCATGCGCACCATAGCCTTCGCCGTGCAGATAGGCCCGACGTACGGCTCCGGCTTTCGCATCTGCCCGGATGCCGACCCCGCCGACGGCATGCTCGACATCTGCTATATCGCGGGACCCATGCCGCGCGCCCACGCGCTTGCGCTGCTACTCGCGGCAAAAGGCGGGCACCATCGGTCGGACAAGGCGGTCCACACGCGCCGCATCCGCTCCGCGACGTTCACCTTTGAGGACGGGGACTATCCCATCCAGGCCGACGGCGAGCTCATCCGCGCCACGCGCGTATCGGTGGGCATCCTGCCCGGCGTGCTGCGCGTGCTCGTGCCGACCGACGGGCGGCGGCGGAGATAGCTGGGGGCTGGGGCTGACGTCGGAGCCGTCGCCCTGTGCGGCTGAATAACCTCGGCTGTATTGTGGTAAACTACAAGTGCATCAGCAAAGCCCGTCCGTTGTTGACTGGGATGCGGGCGGCGCGGTGTTTTGTTCGAAGGAGCCTGACTGCAATCAGGCTCCTTTCGCATTTACACTACGTCATCCATATGCTTCGCCTCCATCGAAGAGATTGGAGCGCCACCCGCAGCGGACTTTGCTGATGCATCGTAAAGTATATCAGAGTATGTGATGATTTATTATTAGTAAGCATTCTGTTCGACGAGACAGATAATACGAGCACCCACCGGAACGCGAAGGGGCCCGCAGTTGAACTGCGCCCCGAATCTTGGACGCGATAAATCATAACCGCTAGGCGGCCTCCCGAAGGGCCTGCTCCCGGAACTCCACCGGGGTCAGGCCCTTCAGCTTGACCTGGCGCCTCACGTGGTTCCAGTGGTGGATGTAGGCCTCGAGGTCCGCCTTGAACCCCTCGAACGTGTCCCAGTCGCGGCCGCGGAAGAACTCGTCCTTGATGTGGCCGAACACCTGCTCGGTCGCGGCGTTGTCGATGCGGCTGCCCTTGCGCGACATGCTCTGGACGAAGCCGCTCTCCGCGAGCGCCGAGACGTAGGTCGCGTGCTGGTACTGCCAGCCCATGTCCGAGTGCAGGACCGGCCTGGCGCCCTCCGGCTTGGCCGCCATGAGCATCGAGAGCATCTCCTCCTGCTGCGCGAGGTCCGGGCGCTCGGAGACCGACCATGCCACGATCTCCTTGCTGCCGAAGTCGTACACCGGCGCGAGGTAGGCCTTGCCGAAGGAGAGCTTGAACTCGGTGACGTCGGTCCCCATCTTCCGCCAGGGGCCGTCCGCCTTGAAGTCGCGCCCGAGCACGTTCTCGAAGGTCTCGCCGACGACGCCCCTGTAGGAGTTGTAGCGGTGGTAGTCGGTCTCGCGGCGGATGCCGCACCTCAGCCCCATCTCGCGCATCATCTTGAGCACCGTCTTGTCCGCTATCCGCTCGCCGTCCGCGGCGCGCAGCTCCATGGCGATCTGCCGGTGGCCGACGCCGTTCGGGAGCCTGCCGAAGATCTCGGCGACCCTCGCGCGCAGCTCCGGCCTGGTCGGGGCCCTCGGGTGCGCCAGCGCGTAGTAGTAGCTCGACCTGGCGAGGCCGGCGGCCTCGAGCAGGTCGG
>DGYMJ06203__coassemble_577_pt1 | contig 20862 bp, 22 predicted proteins | sample DGYMJ06203__metabat2_high_PE_015 | metagenome-assembled genome bin DGYMJ06203
GATCAGCACGGGGTTGTTCTTGGTGCGGCGGGAAAGCACCTGGATGGTGCGGCGGATCTCGTCGGTTCGGCCGATCACCGGGTCGAGCTTTCCGGCGCGCGCAAGGTCGCAGATGTTGCGGCCGTACTGCTCCAGCGCCTCGAACTGCGTCTTGTCCTCAGCGGTCTTGACGCGGTCGTCACCTCGGAGCTCCTGATAGACCTCCTCGATGCGCTCGGGCGTCACGCCGCCGCTCTTGAGCACGCGTCCGGCCTCGCCCTTGTCCTCGGCGAGCGCCATCAGCAGGTGCTCGGTCACCACGAAGTTGTCCTGCATCTTGGTGGCGCGCTTCTCGGCGCGCTCGAGCGTGCGCACCAGGTCGCGCGAAAGCCCCATCTCGGCACCGTCGCCCGAAACCTTCGGCTGCCGATCGATGGCCTCCTGCGCGGCGCGGGAGAGCTGCGCGGGATCGGCTCCGATGCGCTCGATGATGACCGAGATGTTGCGCTCACCACCCGTGAGCAGCGCGGCGAGCAGGTGGATGGGCTCCACGGCCCCCGCCTGCGCATCGCTCGCGATGCCCATGGCCGTCTGCAGCGCCTCGCGCGACGTCACGGCAAGCTTGTCGATTCTCATGTGCCTCACCTCTCTTGGGGTGTTGCCGCCCTGCGGGGCGGCATTCATCTGTTCGAGAGGTATTGTTACCGCTTTCGCGTCACTCTATACAGAAATCTAAGTCTACATACATAAGATTTTCTTAGTGCGCAACTACCAATGGGCAGAGACAAAAGCATTTCGTATGAACCTCCGTTAAGGAAACGCTGATGCATGTCCCGATGCACTCCGGGCCATCGGTAGAACAACGGGGCCCGTTTAGAGGGTAACCTGGTAGAGGCGGTGGTCGAGCTTTCCGCAGGACCTCGTTTCACGATGCGCGGCGATCGCGCGCCCGGCACGACATACCGGACGCGCACTAAACCGGCCAGCCCCCTTCGAAGGGTAATATGCTACAGGCCGAAGTGATCCGCGATGATTCCCATGCGCTCGGACTGGGCAACCCCGAACGGGCAGCGGCTGTCGCAATGACCGCAGCCGATGCACTCGCCCGCATGAGCGCAACGCAGGCGGAAGACGGTGAACAGCACGCCGAGAACCAGGCAGGGCAGGGCGCCGCATACGCTCGTGCCCGCCGTCGTACCCGGAGACTCCTTTGGCCAGCGTCTCGAGCTGTGTCTCGAACGCCGCTCCTACTCCCACGCCACGGTGACGGAACCGCTGCCGACCGCCTGCGCCAAGCCTGACGGGTCGTCGATGCGGCCGATCCGGGTATAGCTGTAGCCGCTCGAGAACGTCTCGTAGAACAGAACGAGGCAGCCGCTGCCGAACAGCATGATATCGCCCGCTTGGATGGTGCCCGGACGAGAAGAACTCGTGGGCAGGTCCTCATCGAGGTAGCAGTATTTCTCGTTGCCGTTCAGCTCCGACATCGAAAGCGACAGCGGCAGCCGCTCCGCGAGCGCACGCGCCGCCTCGGTGTCCTCCAACGTCGCCGTATACGTCGTCCCGTTGATGGTAAGCGTGATGTTCTGCACCGCCTGATCCCCTTCTTCACTCACCGCGCCCGTCCGCTCGTCATCGCCGGCCGCAGGCGCCGCGTGCTGCGATGTCGGCAGCGACGCTTCAGACGCAGACCCCGTCGCGCGCTCCCGCACGGATCCGCAACCGCTCAGGGAGAGAGCGGCGAATGCGAACGCGGCCGCCAAGGCGACATGGATCCTCATGGAGCCCCACGTTGATGTCCGATGCATAGACGCAACCTCCTCTCTCCCCAGTATTCTGCAAATCCTCTGCAGGTATTTCAAATACCTATATGTGATAGTCTCATATGCTGAAATTGTATAGTTTTCCTGGGGATATGCTTCTCGCGCCATTCCGTATTCATTGCGAGCAAGCGACGCGGGGGCGACCCGCCCTGCCGAGAGGGGCGCCCAGGAGGGGCCGATGGGCCGCGGCAGCGACACGCCGCAGGCACCTAGGCCGCTACGCGCCTTCCCGCAAAAACCGACGCGACGGATTCTGCGGGAACAGCTAGATCGTTTTGCATAACGGCCAATACGGCATGGCTTTCCACCTCGTGGTTTCTCGTTCTGCTCGGATTGGTATGCATATTTCATTCGAGCTTTCCGCAAAAACCGTCGCGACATCGAGCATGGGTCGAAACGAACCCGTCCCCAACCAACCCATCATGGCAATTTAAAAAGATCGCTATCGATGCAAGGATTCCGCGGCCCCAGTCGTGTTCATGATGACGGGAAGAAAACCGACTGCGGATGCAGGCGGCCTAGGGAACCTAGAGAAAGGATCATCATGAGCGCTTCGGGCAGACGTACCTCCGTAACAGGCGCCGTCGTGGCAATCGCGGCAGCGGCGATACTCGGGACGGGACTCATCGCCGCCATGCCCGCGCACGCGGCGAGCACCGCGGACGCAACCTCGGAAACAAGTCTGACGAGCAGCCTTGCGGCAGGATCGGACGTGCAGACTTCGTGCCCCTCCTACGTCGATGCCGATAACGACGGCATATGCGACAACTGCGCGAATTCGGCATGCCGCAACCAGCGCGATCTCTGCAACAATAGGGGCGGGGGACGTGCGCGCACGGGACATCATCTGCACAAAAACGGATGCACCGGACAGCACCGCGCGCATGCCCATTGCTAGAAAGCGAGCGTGCGCGCATGCGGGCATCGTCCGATATAGAGCAGGCAGTCCGCGCCTACGGCGATGCCGTCTGGCGCGCCTGCCTGCTCTACCTGCGCCCCGCGGACGCCGAAGATGCGTTTCAGGACACATTTCTCAAGTACGCCCTGCGCGACACCCCGTTCAACGATGACGGCCACGTCAAGGCATGGCTGCTTCGCGTCGCCATCAACACCTGCAAAGACATCCTCAAGGCGGCGCGGAACAGCAACGAATCGGTCGACGAGATGGCCGAGCAGGGCCGCGAGGGGGAGCTGGGGGCCGCAGACGACCGCGCGGCCCTCGAGCTTGCCGAAGTGCTCGGGACGCTCGACTCCTTGGGGGACCCGCCCAAAACGCAGCTGTACCTGGCCCTGTATGAAGGCTATACCGCGCGCGAGATCTCCCAGATGACCGGTATGCCGGTGGGCACCGTGTACTCATGGATCTCACGCGGGAAGAAGCGGCTGAGGGAGGCCCTATCATGACCGACAAGCTTGAACAGCGCGTTCGAGGGGCCTTCGACGGCGCGCATATGCCCGCAGGGCTCGCCGAGCGAACGCTCGCGCGCATTGAGGCCGAACGCGCGCACCAGGCGGATGACGCCGACGGCGCGGGCAACGGAAGCGCGACGGAGGCCTCCTCTTTTCATATCGTGACGGGAGCTGCCGGGACCCATGCGCGCCCCCGGCGTCGCCGTGTCCCCCTCGTCGCCGCGCTCGCGGCCTGCCTCGTGCTCGCAACGCTCGGCATCGGCGGTGTGGCATGGGCCTCGCAGCCCTACTCCTATGTGGCCATCGACGTGAACCCCTCGATCGAACTCGGCATCAACCGCTTCGATCGCGTGGCGAGCACGCGCGCCTACAACGACGACGGCGAGCAGCTGCTCGCGGCGGCCCAAGTCGAGGGCATGCCGTATCAAGACGCGATGGATGCGCTGGAAGACGAGCTCCAGGCCTATATCGCCGACGGGGCCACGGTGCAGATGACCGTGACCTGCGACGACGAGGCTCAGGCGGCCGCACTCGAGTCGGTCGGCACGCGCTGCCTCGACTCAGCCGGAACCGGGCAGGTGAGCTGCGCGCACGCGAGCGAGGAGGAACACCACGAGGCCGAGCGCGCCGGCATGGGCATAGGCAAATACCGCGTCTGGCAGGAACTCGTCGACAGCGGCGTCGACATCTCCGCGGTCGAGGCGAGCGCTATGACCATGCGCGAGCTGCTCGATCGCGCCGATGCGGAAGACGTCGACATCTCCTCCGCCGCAGGCGGATGCTCAGATGCGGGCCATCGGCACGGCGAGTCGGAAGAGTCGCAAAGCGCCTACACCACCGAGAGCGGCGCCGGTCATCACGGGGAGCGCCGTCACGGAAGATGATGGCGGCACGAGGAAACGAGCGGGGCGAAAGGACCGCGCCATCGCTCCCTTACGCCTCGGTGATATCGATGCCGAAAAACTCCTGAGAGAGCTCCGACAGCGTGCCGTTCTCGCGCAGGGTGGCGATCGCCTCGTTCATGGCCGCGAGCAGGCTCGCGGTCGCCTCCTCGCGACGCAGCGGGAACGCAACATGCGTGGGCTCGTCGTTTTCCGCCGCGATCTTCAGGTCCGCATCGGGGTGCTGGGCCATGTAGTCGTAGAAGACGACCTCGTCGTTCAGCGTCGCGTCGATGCGGCCCGCCTCGAGCAGCTCGATAGTCTGATTGAAGTCGTCCACGCCCGTGTTGGTCGCGCCGTTGGCCTCGGCGAGGATCGCATAGCTCGACCCGAGCGTGTTGGCCGTCGTCTTGCCCGCCAGGTCCTCCATGGACGCGATGTCTGAGTCGCCCCGCGTGATGACGACGATGGTGTTGTAGGCATACGGGTCGGTGAAATCGTATTTCTCCTCACGCTCCTCGGTGACCGAGACGCCGTTGGCCATCGTGTCGTAGCGACCGGAATCCAGGCCCGCGAGCAGGCCGTCCCACTCGCCCTCGGCAAAGCTCGCCTCGACGCCGAGCTCGGCAGCGATGGCGCGTGCCACCTCGATGTCAAAGCCGGTCAGGTCGCCGTCCTCGTCATGGAACGTCCAGGGACTCCACGTGCCCTCGGTGGCGAACGTCATCTCTCCGCGCTCCGCGATCTGCTCGAGCAGGTCGCCGCCCTCAGACCCAGTGGAGCCGGAAGCACCATCGCTGCCGCCGCTGCAGCCCGCAAGGCCGAGCATCGAGACGCCGGCGACCATCGACAGGAAGCTTCGACGGGAAACCTTGGTATCCAACATTGCTATCGATTCCTTTCCATTCAGGTTTGACACCTTGCAGTGAGCCGAAAGGGCAGACGCGGCCATCGCAGCCGCGAGCGTCGCCCCTCAGCCCTCGCCGCCCACCGTGCGCAGAAACGCGCGCACGCGGTCGTTATCCGGATGCTCGAAAAACTCGGCCGACGGGGCCGCAGCCACCACGGAGCCGCCCTCCATGAAGACGACGCGGTCCGCCACGTTGCGGGCGAACCCCATCTCGTGGGTGACCACGAGCATGGTCATGCCGTCCTCGGCGAGCCGGCGCATGGACCCGAGCACCTCGATGGTCAGCTCGGGGTCGAGCGCGCTGGTGGGCTCATCGAAGTAGATGATCTCCGGATCGGTCGCCATGGCGCGCGCGATGGCCACGCGCTGCTGCTGACCGCCGGAGAGCTGGATCGGGTAGGCATCGGCACGATCTCCCATGCCGACGCGCTCGAGACAGTCCCGCGCGATCTTTTCTGCCTGAGCCCGCGGCATCTTGCGGGCAACGATAAGGCCCTCGGTCACATTGCCCAAAACGGTGCGGTTGCGGAAGAGGTTGTAGTTCTGGAATACGAATGCGGTCTTCTTGCGCACGGCTGCGACCTCGCGCTTGGTCGCATGCGCCAGGTCGAAGCGCTCGCCACCCAGCGCAAGCGTGCCCGCATCCGCACGCTCGAGAAAGTTCGCGCAGCGCAAAAGCGTCGTCTTGCCGGAGCCGGACGGCCCCAGGATGGCGACGACCTCGCCGCGATGCACCGTCAGGTCGATGCCGTGCAGCACCTCGACATCGCCGAAGGATTTGCGCACGCCCTCGAGCGCCAGCATCTCTTGAGCCATGGCCTATCCCCTCTCCATGCCGAACGACGCGAGCTTCTTCTCGCCAATGCCCTGCAGCCACGTGAGAACCGTGGAGAACAGCAGGTAGATGGCTGCGACCTCCAAGTACAGGGGAAGCGCCTCGTAGGTGCGCGACACGATCTGCTGCGTGGCCATGAGCATCTCGAGCACCGTGATGTTCGCGGCGAGCGATGTGTCCTTCACGAGCGCGATGAGCTCGTTGGAAAGCGGCGGGAACGCCGAGCGCATCGCCTGCGGCAGCAGGATGCGGCGCATGATCTGCATATAGCTCATGCCCACGCAATATCCTGCTTCAAGCTGGCCGGACGGCACCGCCTCGAGCGCGCCGCGAATGGTCTCGGCCGAATAGGCGCCCGTGTTGATGGAGAACACGATGACGGCCGCCGGAAATGGATCGAGCACGATACCGAAATCGGGCAGGCCGTAAAACACGACGTAGAGCTGCACGAGCAACGGCGTGCCGCGGATGATCCAGATGTAGAAGCGCGCGATCTGCGTGAGCACGGGAACCTTCGCGTACTGCACGAGCGCCACGGCCATGGCGATCACCAGGGCGATGGCAAACGAGATGAGCGCCAACGGAATCGTCGCGGTCAAACCCGGGATCAGGATCCTGGAAAACGAATTTAGCAGGATTTCTGCCACGCGATCACTCACGGGAACCAACCTCCCCTTCTGCAGCCTGGCACTTGGGCCGGCGAGGCGCGCATTCGCAGCTCACGCGATGCAACATATGGTCGATGGCATCGATGCCCTTCTGGGAGGCATGCATCTTTTCGAGCAGACGCTGGCGCTCGCCGAGCAGCACGCGCTTCGTCTCGCGCACACGCCCCTCCTCACACGAGCATTTCGCCTTGGCAGTCCGCTCGGCATCGCAATCGCAATCGCACAGGCACCGCTCGAGATCTTCGCTCAATTCACCCATGGTCACTCCTTTCTGGTAGCCATCATGGTATGACACGCTGTCAGCTATGTAAAAGACCTATAAGGTATAGCTAGCTATAGGTTATTTGCATAGATAAAATCGTGGGGACTTGCCTCGTTGACGGAGCTTCAGCCCTCAACGTCCTCTATGCTCATTGCTCGAGTAAACGATCGCGCCCGTGGAAAGGACCTGCCCATGCATGCCGACGATGCCGAACTGATCGACCTGCTCGCCCGCCTCTCGAACGCCAAAGCCCCCTCGGGCTTTGAGGACGAGGTGGTCGATATCGTGCGCGCGTTCTGCGCCGACTGGGCGAACGTCGAGGTCAACAGCCTGCTTGACGTCATCATCACGCCACATACCGTCGATGCGAACAAACCGACGCTGCTGTTCGACGCCCATGGGGACGAAGTCGGCGGCATGGTGCAGGCGATCCATGCGGGCGGCACGATGAATTTCGTCGAGCTGGGCCATGTCGCCCCCGGGACGCTCGCCGGCCAGGACGTCTTCGTGCGCACGGGCGCCGGCGCCTGGATCCGCGGCGTCGTCGGCGTCAAGCCGCCGCACTTCTGGACCGCCACCGAGCGCGCCGACGGCAAGGCGCCGCTTACGCTCGACGTCGGTGCGACCTCGAAACAAGACGCCCTGGAGCGTTTCGGCGTGCGCATCGGCGAGCCGTTCGTGGCGGCAACGACGTTTTCATATGACGAGCAGCGCGGCATCGCGATCGGCAAGGCCTTTGATTGCCGTGCGGGCGTGTGCGCCCTGCTGCTCGCGCTGCGAGAGCTCGCGCAACGCGACGACCTGCCGGTCAACGTCATCGGCTGCATCTCGGCGCAGGAAGAGATGGGCGAACGGGGCATCGGCGCCGCCGTGCGCGCAATCGAGCCCGCCGCCGCGTTCGTGTTTGAAGGATGCCCGGCAGACGACACGTTCACGCCCGCCGACGAGATCCAGACCGCGTTGCGGAAAGGACCGATGTTCCGCTACTTCGATCGCTGTATGATCACGCATCCGCGTTTTCAGCGATTTGTGCTCGGGGTCGCCCAATCCCGCGGCCTGCCTGCGCAGACTTCCGTGCGCACCGGCGGCGGAACCAACGGCGGCATCATCCACCAGCTCGATATCCCCTGCGTGGTCGCCGGCGTCCCCTGCCGCTACATCCATGCAGGCGCCTCCATCTGCGCGCCGCAGGACATCCGCACGGCGGTGGACATCGCGATAGCCGTCGCAGAGGACTTCTCGCCGAGCGCCATCTCCTACTAAGTTCCGCTAGGGAAACGCTGGATAAAGGCCTTCAAGCCCCGCAGGGCGAGACGGGCGATTGCAGCGCATCGTGAAGCGAGGCCCTCGAGCAAGACTCGGCCACGCCCTCTACCAGGCTACCCACTAATAGGGCCCCGTAACTGTACCCAGAACTGAGGGAGAGGGCCGTTCAAGGGGCCCTCTCTCTCAGTTCTGGGTACAGTTACTGGGTACTATTGCCAGCTTCACTAGTCATTAAGCTGCTTATGAGATCTTCCTCCTTCGAATCAAGACGATGCCGGACGCCGTCGCCAGAACACCGGCGCCACCGAGAGCGGCTATCGCCGCCACCGATTCGTCACCCGTCTGGGCGAGGCGCTCGCGCACGTCGTCGTCAGACGGCTTTGCCTCATCGGAGGGCTTGGCAGGATCGCCCTGCTTGTCGGGCGTTTCCGCCAGCAGGGCGGCACGCGCGATGGTCTCCACGTAGCCTCCGGCGGGAATCGTCAGATAGATCGTTCCGCCGTTTGCCGTCGCCGTATACGTGTAGGTATAGCCGTCGTCTCCGTACAGCGTCGCTTCGACCTTCTTGCCGTCATACGCGTCGGTCCCGAGAGGGATACGAGCGCTCATGCCCTCGATCGGGATACCGACCACGGTGTGCTCGGACCCCGTTGCGAGCGTTACGAACACGCCGGCGACAGCGCGATCGTCGCGACCGAGCTTTCCGACCGGGAACCCCTGGGACCCCGTCACGATATCTGCCGTCACGTCGACTCCGGAGGGAACGCCCTCGACGACGATGCCCGCAGCTGCGTTCTCGTAGGTCCACCGGGCCCCGCAGCCGATCGGAACGACCGTGAACACGGCCGCCTTGCTCTCCACGCCATCGAACGCACGCGTTGTCGCGGTGATGGTCGCCGCACCGTCACCCACCGCCGTGACCTTACCGTCGGCGTCAACCGTCGCGACGGAGGTATTGGAGGAGGACCATGTCACCGCCACCGCGGACTCGGCGGGCGTGAACACCGGCTTGAGCGCAAGGGGGTTGCCCGGGAGCATGTGGACGATGTCGCGCCCGACATTCTCCTCTGCGCGCTCGATCTTGATATCCTCGATCGCGGGCTTTGTCGCGATAGACTCCCGATAGCCCGCATTCGCCCTCATGAGCTCGGAGGTCGCCGCGTCGACTGCATCCTGCGTCAGCGCGGAAAGCTCCTTGGCCGCAACGGCTTTCGCCGCGTCCACGGCTGCAGCCAGCGAATTCGCTGCCTCTTTCGTCACCCAGCGCGCGCCGGGCGCCGCATCGAACGCCTGTGCCACCGTCACGACGCCGTCATCCGCCTTGGCGGCGGCATCGAGCTCGCTCTCGAGCGCCTCGAGAGACACCTCCGCCACGCCGCAAGCGGCCTCGAATACACGCCGCGCCTCGGCCAGCGCGTCGCGCGCCGCGGCGATCTCGTCACTCGTCGCATCCTCGGCATCATATACGGCGCGCGCATCCGCGATCGCCGCGTCAAATGCGGCCGCATCGGCAGACGCTGCCCATGTGCCGCCGTGAAGCACGTCGCGCCCGTGCTCGGAAACCGTCACCTCAGCACGCACGGCGTCGGCCGCCGCGAGCTCCTCTTCCAGCTCCCCACGGTCGACCTGGACGGTCATCGGCATCTCGGCCACATCGTGACGGAGCTCTCTGACCTGCTGGCGAAACACCTCGACGTCTTCTTCGCTCGCGCGGATCTTCAGCTGCGCCTCGATGGCATCGAGCAGATTCGATACCTGGTCGAACTGATCGCGCGTCACGTAGCGCGTCCCATCGGCCGCCTCGCCCAGCTCCTCGTCATCGAGCACAGCCAGCTCGGCAAGCTCGGCGCGGGCGGCATCCAGCTCCTCAGCGAGCAGAACCTTGGCGTCGACGCTTCCGATAACTTCGTACTGCCCGCACACCGTCGCGGTGGGCGCTCCGTTCAACGTGAACCCGTCCCCGTCGAAGGCGATCTCAACGTGTGCACCGAGCAGAAGGCCTGCCTCGTCGAACGCCAGGGGCGCCGCAACCTCGATGCCCGTCCCGCCATCGGGGTAGAACACGATGGACACCGTATCGCCCGTCACTCCATCGGGCACGGGAAAATACAGGTCCGCACCGGCGGGACCAGAGCTAGCGGCCCCCTCATCGGTCGGAACGCTATAGCTGAGGGTGCCGACGAATTGAACCGTCTCGCCCTCGCCGAGCGCCTCGGTGAGGGCCTGGTCGAGCGCCCGCACCTCAGCCGCGAGATCGAGGCCGTCAAACGCCTCGACCAGCCATCCCGAGCCGTCGACATCGACGGTCGTCGGGGAACCACCCACGACGTAGATGCGCGCATGCGCGCTCACCGTCCCGTCCAGCTCCGAGGTCGCGGTCAGCACCGCCATGCCCGGCGCATGCAACAGAAGGCCATCGGAGACCGAGGCCACCGTCTCGTCGGACGATGCCCACGTCACGGTGTCCGAGGCCCCTTCGGGCTCAACCGACACCGCGGGCAGATCGACGGTTGCGCCGGCACCGTCTGTCGGCAGGCAGTACACCGCATCCCCGAGCGACGTCAGGCTGTCGGGAGATACGGGCCGCACCGTTATCGCGGTCGGGGAAGCCTGCGCAGCGGGCTGCGTCTCTTGCGCCTGCACGACCTGATCAGACGCCAGACCCGCCTCGACGACCTCCTCATCGCCGACGATATCGGATGCTCCTGCCGCGTCGGCATGCCCGCTGCCCTCCATCACGTCCGCCTCATCGACGACGCGCTCAGGCTGCAGCACGGATTCCGTTTGCCCCGGGGAAGCGACCCCGTCGGCCGCGGACTCATCCGCGTGCACCGGACAGGGGATCATGAACACCGCAATCAACGCAACGGTCAGCAACATGACAAGGGGCTTTGAAGTGGTCATCCTCTTCATGGTTCGACCCTCCTCCCGTGCGTTGTGGCTCCATATTCTGCGGTCGGCAGGCTCATGGTTCTTATTGCCGCCCATAGCAACATGGCAAAGAAAAACGCCGGCAAATCGCTGAGCGCGCGATTTTTGCCGGCGATAGGAACACGTCTGGAAAGCAGGTGGAATAAGGGGGAGCCACCCCGTTGCGAAGCGCCGATCACGCGCCTTCGCGGCGGGCGGCGATATCCTTCACGCGCTGGTACTGGCGCATGATGTAATCGAAGTTCTCCACGCGATGAGGCACGGTGCAGGCCGAGCAGTCCTTGATGTCGCCGTGCTCGCCCACGTAGCGGAAATTGCCGCCGCAGGCATCTCCCAAGCAGTACAGCGGGCAATAGCAGAACAGGCAGTTGAGCTGCTCCGCAGGCATATCGTGGCACGGGTAGAACTCGCACGACGTATGGTTGAAGAACTTATAGTGCTCAGTTTCGGGATGGTCCACGGCACACCTCCTGATCGGGTGCGCCCATCGTAGCAGACAACGCCAACGGCAGGGCCGGTACGTTTCCATCCCAAAACGCACCGGCCCTGGGCCGTCTCCCCTACGCGGGGTAGGACGCGTCGTCGACCGGCTCGAGCCACTCGTTGCTGCAGTTCACGCCCGGCGCCTCGAAGGCGATATGGGAGAACCAGGAGTCGCGCGCCGCGCCGTGCCAATGTTTCACACCGGCAGGAATGACGACGACGGTGCCCGGGGTGAGCTCCTGAGGCTCGGAGCCCCATTCCTGATACCAGCCGCGACCGTCGGTGCAGATGAGAATCTGGCCGCCGCCCTTGTCGGCATGATGGATATGCCAGTTGTTGCGGCACCCCGGCTCGAAGGTCACATTCGCCAGGCCGACTCCGCACTCAGCGGCATTCGTCAGCGGATTGAGATACGAGTTGCCGATGAAATACTGCGCGAACGCGTCGTTGGGGTTGCCCATGCCGAACATGGGGGTGAAATCTGTGGTTGCCATATGTTCCTCCTTGAATCGATGAACCGAGCCGCCCGCATCCAGCAAGGCAGCCTGACGTTTACCAACGTTGCCGCCGCCCCTACTTGCGAGCCGGATCCGTCGTGCCCGCGAGCGGCTTCTCGCCCGGACGGCCCAGCGGCCCCACGAGCTCGTGGGCGGCATAGGGCTCTTCCATATACGCGACCTCGTCGGCCGTGAGCTCCACGTCGAGCGCCGCCACGGCATCGTCGACCCGCTCGGGGCGCGAGCAGCCCACGATGGGCGACTCCACGCCACGCGCCCAGTGCCAGGCAAGGGCGATGTTCGCCATGGGCACCCCGTGGTGCTCCGCCACCTCGGCGACGCGCTCGACGATGCGCATGTCGTTGTCGCGCGCGGCATCGTACTTGTTGCGCATGGTGGCATCGGTGGTGCTGCGCACGGAATCGGAGTCCCAGGTGGAACGGCACAAATGCCCCGAAGCCAACGGGCTGTAAGGCGTGAGCGCCATGTCGAACTGGCGGCAGACGGGGATCATCTCGCGCTCATCCTCACGATACAGCAGGTTATAGTGGCACTGCATGCTGGTAAACGGCGTCCAGCCGTTCTTCAGCGCCGCCTCCTGCATGGTATGCAGCTGGTAGGCGTACATCTCGCTCGCGCCCAGAGCGCGCACCTTGCCGGCGCGGACGAGCGCATCGAGCGCCTCCATGGTCTCCTCAACGGGCGTATCGTAATCGAAGCGGTGGATGATATAGAGGTCGAGGTAGTCGGTCCCCAGCCGAGAGAGCGTGCCGTCGATCTCGCGCTCGATCGCCGCGCGCGATAGGCGCCCCTCGTTGAAGTAGACCTTGCTCGCAAGCACCACCTGATCGCGCTGAACGCCCAGGTCGCGGAAGGCACGCCCGATGAATTCCTCGCTCGTGCCGTGGGCGTAGCAGTTGGCGGTGTCGATGAAGTTGATGCCCGCGTCGAGAGCGCGCCCGATGACCGCGCGCGTCTCTTCCGGGCCGATCGTCCATTGATGAAAATCCGCGGACGGCTCGCCGAAGCTCATGCCGCCCAGACAGATACGGGACACCTTGATGCCCGAGTGCCCCAACGTCGCATAGCGCATGCGAATCGCTCCTTCCAAAACCGGACGTGCCTCCGCCGAACGGGCGCTACTTCGCCGCCGCCGCGTCGATGCAGGCAAGCGCGTTCAGGCTGCGGGGATAGCCGATGAACGGCAGGATCTGGTGAACCACGGCGTACATGAACGCGCGGTCGTTGCCCATGTTGAAGTTGCCGGCGGCGTGCGCGGTCGCCTGGGGATCGCAGCCGCCCTGGGCCACCAGATAGCAGAAGGTGACCATCTCGCGCTCGGCAAGCGTGAGCCCGTGACGGGTGTAGTAGTCGCCGAAGCAGTTCGCCGCGAGCCAGCGGTTGACCGTCGCGCGCTCGGCGGGGCCGTTGACCCATGTCTCGCGCATGCCCTCGCCGAACGCCTCGATCTGCACGTCGTTGCCGGCAGCCAGGCGCGTCTCGGGCGTCACGGTCGCCTGCCCCTCGAGCGGCAGCGCGACACCGGCGGCCTCGAGCGCCTCGTTCATCGCGCCCACAAACGGCATGACGCGACCGAATCCCAGATAGTCGGTCGCCTGGTACACGACCTCCTTGAGCTCGACCGGGGTCACGCCGGCACGAAGCGCCTCGGGCACCACGGCGCCGAACGCATCGATGCCCTGGCAGCCCAGAAGCGCCGCCACGATTGCCAGATAGCGCGTGCGAGCCGGGAGGGACTGGGTCTCGTCGCCTGCTGCCTCGGCCAAAAACGCCTCGACGATCCCCGCGTATTCGGGGTCTGTCGCCTTGAACCCATCAGTGATAGCCATACTTTCCTCTCTCCTTCCGCAGGGCGAATACGCATCCGCCCCATCTTGTACACAAGAACCGTACTCCTTGGAGTCGACTCCAAGTCAATATGCGAGCACCTCGAACAGGCACTCTGAGCTGGTGTCGCGAGAGGCAGAACGGAAAAACGGCATCCCATCAGCAGCCGTCAGCACAGACGACAAGAAGCCGGCTACAGGGACAGGCCGAGCGAGTAGGCCTCAAGCGGATACTTCGTCGCGCGCGTCATGGACGGCGTGCCGCAGCCGGCACCAAGCACCATGCCGCGATCCTCCATATCGAGGTAGCGCACGATGGTCCGGTAGTGCGCCTCGAGCGCCTCGAAGGTCCAGCCGTCCGCGTTCCACGCAACGGTCAGCAAGGCCGCCTTGAGATGCTTGCCGATGATGGCGGAATTCTCGGAGCAGAGCCGGGCTCCGCCTCGGTCGTCGAGCCGGACAGGTCGCCGGCAAATCCGGCGGCGCCGTCATCGTCCGTGCAGCCTGCAAGCGCCGTCAATCCGATGCCCGCCGCTGCCATTCCCAAAAACTCTCTGCGCCCCATCACCCGGATCTCCCCATGTCATCGGCGTCACTTTCGAGAGCCAGCTTGATCCGATCGGTCCGCTACGAGCGCGCCGCGCGGGCGAAATCCGCGCACGGGCCGATCACGCCACCGGTCCTCAGGTAGCTGTAGGTGGGGAACTCGAAAAGCACGGGCTTGACACGGGTATAGTCGATCTTGCCCGCCTCCGTGAGGTCCGCCTCATCCACATACGTCCCGTCGATCGTGCAGATGGACGTTTCGAAGCCAGGCGTCTCGTACACGTCGGCAACGGTGCAGGCGACAGAAACGGGGGCGGCACCGACGATGGGCGCGCCGTTTTCCGCCGTCTCCCATTCGAACAGATCCGCCTTGCTCTGCTTGGCACCCGAAACCGCGCCGGCGGCAGCCGCCTGCGGCAGCAGGCTTTCGTTCATCAGGTTGACCGACACTCTGCCTTCGCGCTTGATGCATCCGTTGATGAAGTGGTTGGCGGCAAGGCTCACGGTCACGCGATCGTGGCCGATGATGCCCACGTGCGCCACGAGCGTCCAGGTGGGCTCGCCGCCGTTCATGGCGCCGACCACCGTCACCGGCATGGGGTACAGGGCGAGCGCGGTTCCGATATTCTTACGCATCGAGATGCTCCTTTCGTCTTTCATCGTTGGGAAGTTCGGCCCGACAGCCGCGGCATGAATTGACCAGTGATTCCCCTAGAGGCTCTCGCGGAAGATGCGGATGATCTCGTCGCGCGTGAGGACGTGGTAGCCGCCCTGCATGACCAGCGTGCTGTCCGCAAGGCCCTCGATCATGTCCTCGGTGGCGCCGAGCTCGGAGATGCTCATTACGCAGCCGATCTCGCGCATCCACGCCTCCATGGCATCCAGGCCGGCCGCAGCGAGCTCCTCGTCGCTTTTGCCCTCGGGCGACACGCCCCACACGTTCGTCGCGAAGCGCGCGAACTTGGCCACCCCGTAGGGCATGATCAGGCGGTAGTACGGCAGTGCGACGGCGGCAAGGGTCATGCCGTGCGTGGCGTCGGTGTGCGCGCCCACCGCCTGGCCGAGCATGTGGACCTCCCAGTCCGTGGTCTTGCCGCACGCGACGAGCGTGTTGAGCGCCCACGTGGCGCACCACATGATGTTCGAGCGCGCCTCGTAGTCATGCGGGTTCTTCACGGCAACGCGGCTCGCATGGACGAGCGAGCGCATGAGGCCTTCGGACAGGTAGTCGCTCGTGTTGTCGTCGGTACCCGAGAAATACTGCTCGGTGATGTGGTTCATGATGTCGAAGATGCCCGCGACCATCTGATAGGTCGGCAGGGTGTACGTGAACTCCGGGTTCAGCACGGTGAACTTGGGAAACACGTCGGGATTGGTGAAGACGTGGCCAACCTTCATCTTGGTCTCATGGTTGGTGATAACCGACCCGCAGTTCATCTCGGAGCCGGTGCCGACCATGGTGAGCACCGAGCCGACGGGCACGACATCGCAGGTCGGCTCCTCAAAGTCGACCCAGTACTTCTGCCACGGATCGACGCCTTCGGGCAGATTCACCGACACCGCAACGCCCTTGGCATAGTCGATGCACGAACCGCCGCCCACCGCGAGGATGAAGTCGACATGGTTGTCGCGCGCGATCTTGATGCCCTCGTTCAGCTTCTCGACCGTAGGGTTGGGCATGACGCCGGCGTCCTCCACCACCATCTTGCCCGCGGCCTCAAGCGCTTTGACGACCTGGCCGTAGATTCCGTTCTTCCTGATGGAGCCGCCGCCGTAGACGAGCTGGACCACCGGGCCGTAGGCGCACAGCTCGTCGGTGAGCATGTTCATGGCGTCCGTGCCGAAGATGAGCATGGAACGTGAAATTACCAAGCATGGCGAATCCTTCCATCGATGAAACCAAAGCGACACGCTGTTGCTGATTGGCTCAACTATAACTAACGCCGTGTTTCTTATTTTCATAATGACACAACGTCACGTTATCTCCATAGGAGCGAAGGAGTCATTTTGTTGCGTATGGTATAGTTCTGAACAAACGTGTTACAGGAGACGACCATGGAATCATTTGTGCGCGCGAGAAGCGATGAACAGAAGGCGCAGCGATTTGCGGAAATCAAGGCGGCGGCGAAGCGCCAGTTCGCGCAGCGCCCCTATCACGAGATCACGCTGACCACCATTGCCGAGGAGCTCGACTGGTCGCGAGCCAACATCTATAAGTACGCGAGCACCAAAGAGGAGATCTTCCTCGCGCTCGACGCCGACGAGTGCCGCGCGTACTTTCAAGCGCTGCTCGCCGCGCTTCCGGAAGGGTGCGGCTTCGGCGCCGACATCGTAGCCGAGATATGGGCGGGCATCGCCAGCGCCCACCAGGACTATTTCCGCCTCGGCGAGATCCTGGCGGGCATCATCGAGATCAACGTGAGCCTCGAGCGGCTTGTCGCGTTCAAGCGCGACTACTATGCCGATATGAACGCATTCGCCGACCGGCTCGCCAGCATCCTCGAGCTCGACCGCGCGCGCATGGAGGACCTCATAACCACCGTCTACTTCCACGGCGTCGGATATGTGAGCGTCTGCTTCCGAAGCCCCCTCATGGCGGCAGCCCTCGCCGAACTGGGCATCGAGCGCCAAGAGGTCGACTTCCAGCGCACCATGCGCGACTTCATCGCCATGTGCCTCGCGGCGCAGTAGCGCGCGCCCTCGCACCAGCTCGGCCGACGCGCCCCGATGCCGACAGGACCGCAACGAACGAAAGGGCCCCATGGAATTTCGCCCGCTCCAGTATTTCTTGATGATCGCCCGCGAAGGCACCATCTCGGGCGCCGCGACCGTGCTGCACATCTCGCAACCGTCGCTATCGCGCCAGATGCAGGAGCTCGAGCACGAGCTCGGCTGCAAGCTGTTCGAACGCGGCAGCCGCCGTATCGAGCTCACCGAGGCCGGCATGCGGCTGCGCCGTCGCGCCGAGGAAATCATCGATCTGGTCGGGCGCACGGAGGCCGAGTTCCTCATATCGGCCGACACGCTTGCCGGCGAGGTGCGCATCGGCGGCGGTGAGACGCAGGCCATGGGGCTTGTCGCCGACGTGGTCGCGGAGCTGCAGGAGGCCTATCCGCTTTTGCGTTTTTCCCTCTACAGCGGCAACGCCGAGGATGTCAGCGAGCGGCTGGACACCGGCCTGCTCGACTTCGGCGTCTTCATCGGGCACACCGATCTGTCACGCTACGAGGTCATCGAGCTTCCCGCGCAAGACACCTGGGGCGTTTTCATGCGTGCCGACGACCCGCTGGCGCAAAAGCGCGCGATACGCGCAGAGGACCTCATCGACCGGCCGCTCATATTCTCACGGCAAGCGCGCCGCGAGATGCGCAGCTGGTTCAAACATGATTTTGCCGAACTGGATATCGTGGCGACCTACAACCTGCTTTTCAACGCCGCCCTGCTGGCAAGGCGCGGCGTGGGCTACGTCGTGAGCCTCGAGGGCATCGTCGACACCTCTCCCGACAGCGGCCTGGCGTTCAGGCCGCTCGAACCGGCCATTCACGCCGAAGTCACCATCGCATGGAAGCGCTACCAGGAGTTCTCGCCGGCAGCCAGCGTTTTTCTGGATAAGATTCGCGAACTGTGGGGATAACCCTGAATTTCTAGGGACAGTCCCCGAAAATTCACTATGGTGAATTTTCGGGGACTGTCCCTAGAAATTCAGGGCGCCCCGCACCTACAGGTCGCCGCCACCGAGCAGGCCGCGAAGAACCTGATGCGGATCGGCCGACCCGTCCCGCGGGGCGAGCGCGGTGATCTTCTTCTGCATCTTGAACTCGTGGACCTCTTCCTCGAGCTCGCGCACGCGGGCGCGGAGCTTCTCCATCTCGCGCTCGCGCTCCTCCGCGCGCTCCTTCATGTCGAGGATGCGCACCACGCCGGCGAGGTTGATGCCCTCGTCGGTCAGCTGGTTGATGAGCTCAAGGCGCTCGATGTCCGCGCGCGAATACAGGCGCGTGTTGCCGCCCGAGCGCTGCGGATTCACCAGCCCCTTGGACTCGTATACGCGCAGGGTCTGGGGATGCATGCCCGTGAGCTCTGCGGCAACCGAAATCATATAGAGCGGTTTATTGCGTGCATCATCAGCCATATCAATCCCCAGACCTTCATGCACCGGAAGGGCGCGCGGCCCTTCCGGTGCCGGATAATCACCTACATCTTAGCGCGGTAGCGGTTCACGTCCGCGCGATAATCGCGCCGGTCGGCGTCGCGCAGCTTCTCGAGCGCGGACTTCTCGTCTCCCGATAGGCTCGTCGGCACCTGAACGGCGACCTTGACCAACAGCGCGCCCGTGCGGCCGCGATGCTTCACATCGGGTGCGCCCATGTCCTTGAAGCGGAACGTCTTGCCGCTCTGCGTACCCGCCGGCACCTTGAGGCGCACAGTGGCGCCGCCAGGCGTCGGCACGTCCACGGCACAGCCGAGCGCGGCCTCGTAGACCGAGATCGGCAGCTCCATGGTGACATCGGCTCCCTTGCGCTTGAACAGCGGGTGCTCGGCGACATTGGTGGTGACCACCAGGTCGCCGCGCTCGCCGCCGTTGACGCCGTACTCGCCGCGCCGCTTATAGCGCAGCTTGCCGCCATCGACCGCCCCGGCGGGGACGCTGACCGTGATGGTCTGCTGCTCGCCGGTCGAGGGGATCCGGTACGTCACCTTGTGCGTGACGCCGCGGAACGCGTCCTCTGCCGACACATCGACCGAAAGCGACAGGTCGCTGCCCTTGCGCGGCCGGTTCGCGGCGCGCGAGCCGGCGCCACCCATCCCACCGAAGTTCGACGCCCAGTCCGAACCGAACGCCCCATCTCCGTTGAAGATGCTGCTGAAGATATCGCTCCAACCGCCGGCGCCGGCGCCGCCGGAGTAGGCGTAACCGCCTCCACCGGCACCCGGAATGCCACCGAACATCAGCATCTGGTCATACTCTTTGCGCTTCTTGGGATCCGAGAGCGTCTCATACGCCTCGGAGATCTCCTTGAACTTCGCCTCGTCGCCGCCCGCGTCGGGATGGTACTTCTGCGCGAGCTTGCGGAACGCCTTTTTGATCTCTTGGTCGGAGGCGTTCTTCTGGACCCCCAACACATCATAGAAATTCTTACCCTGCGGCATGGTACGCCCCCTCCTTTCTGCCTGCGCGCCGCACAATGCGCGGCGCGCACGTCCCTCTCATGAATAAGGGCTCCGGAGCTTGGCGCCCCGGAGCCCTTGAGCCTTACTCCTCGGTCCCCTCAGAGGCTTCGCCTTCTGGCGCTTGCTCCGCCTCCTCGGCAGGCCTCTTGGCGCCACCATAGGTCACCGTGACCATGGCGGAACGCAGGATGCGGTCCCCCATGCGGTAGCCCTTCTGATACACGTCGTTGACCGTCTCGTCGTACTGGTCGGCGTCCTCGACGCGTCCGACCGCCTGGTGCTCAAGCGGGTTGAACGGCTCGCCCTTGGGATCGATCGTCTCGACCCCTTCGTGCTCGAACACGCCCATCAGCTTGCTGTGCACCGCGTCGACGCCGTCCACGAACTGCTTGAAGTCGTCGGCGAGCTCCTGGGAGCGCGCATGGGCGATCGCTCGCTCGATGTCATCGACGACCGGCAGCAGGGCGGTCACGAGCTTCTCGGTCGCGCGGGCCTGCTCGGCCAGGCGCTCGGCGGCCGTGCGGCGGCGGTAGTTCTCCCAATCCGCCTGCAGGCGCGTGGCGCGGTCGACGGCATCGGCGGCCTTCGCCTCGGCGGCCTCCTTCGCCTCACCGGCGGCATCGAGCTCGGCGCGAACCTCGGCGAGCTCGGCGGACACCTGCTCGTACTTCACCTTGAAGTCGTCGTTGGCGGCCTCTTCGCCTGCCCGGATTGCGGCCTCCACCATCTCCTCTTCAGTCATGGCGGGCACCTCCTCCTGCTCGACTGGCTGCTCGTTCTCAGCGGTCTCGGTCTCGACAGCCTCCGTTGCCTCGTCGGCTGCCTCTACGGGAATCTTCACGTCCTTCTCCTCAGCATCCGCGGAGGCGGCAGCGGCGGCCGCCTCCGTGTGGTCATTGCGGGCGGACATGATTACTTGTCCTCGTCGACAACCTCGTAGTCGGCATCGACGACATCGTCGTCAGCGCCGGCAGCGGAGCCGGTGTTGCCGCCCTCGGTCGCCTGCTGGGCGTCGGCGTAGACGATCTGCGCGAGCTCGTAGGCGACGGACTGCAGGTTGTCGCCAGCGGTCTTGATGGCGTCCACATCGGAGCCCTCGAGCGCCTTCTTCGCCTCGGCGATGGCGTTCTCCGCCTTGGACTTGAGGTCGGCGTTGACCTTGTCGCCCAGGTCGGAGAGGGTCTGCTCGGTGGAGTACGCGAGCGAGTCGGTCTGGTTGCGGACCTCGACCTCCTCCTTCTGCTTCTTGTCCTCCTCGGCATGGGCCTCGGCGTCCTTCACCATGCGGTCGACTTCCTCGTCGGACAGCGCCGTGGAGCCGGAGATGGTGATCTGCTGCTCCTTGCCGGTGC
>DGYMJ06203__coassemble_581_pt1 | contig 20705 bp, 20 predicted proteins | sample DGYMJ06203__metabat2_high_PE_015 | metagenome-assembled genome bin DGYMJ06203
GTATACGGGACGATGACGTTGCCCAGCTCGGGGAACATCTCGCGGCAGATCTCGATGACGTCGGCCTCGGCATAGTTGTGCAGCGGCGCGAGGGGCGCGACCTCGCGGACCCAGCCAAGCGTCTCGTCGGTCACGACGGCGGACTCGGGGAAATACCAACCACCCTGAACGACGCGGTGGCCGATGCCCTCGATGGGAGCGTCGACGGTCTTCAGGATGTCGAACACGTGCTTGATAGCAGTGCGGTGATCGGGCAGCTCGACCTCGAGCTTGTCCTTCACGCCGTTCTCCTCATGACCGATGAAGGAACCGTCGATGCCGATACGCTCGCAGTTACCCTTGGCGAAAACCTCGCGCGTATCGGTGTTGAGCAGCTGGTACTTAAGGCTCGAGCTGCCTGCGTTGACAACGAGAACGTTCATGGATCTCCCATCTCATCAATTCTGTTCCGCCATACATCCGACGGATGACACAACACCTTTTATCATACGCCCATTTGGGGCTTTGCGTCCAAAAAGAACCACGCCCGGGACAATTTGATTACCGAAACCGCGCTTCCCCTTTACCGAATGGTACAGAGCACAGCGCGCGGTGCGCAGCGAGGGCTACAGCAGGTTCTCGCCCAGATCTTTGCCGCCCAGCACATGCATGTGGAAGTGCATGACGGTCTGACCTGCCGCAGCGCCCGTGTTCGCGATGACGCGGAAGCCGTCGTCGAGGCCCTTCGCCTTCGCGACCTCCTGGATGGCATGCGTCATGGCCGCAAGCGTCTCGGCGGGAACGCCGTCGACGATGTTGGCGTAGTGCTGCTTGGGGATGACGAGCGTGTGCACCGGCGCCTGGGGATTCAGGTCATCGAACGCCATGACCAGGTCGTCCTCGTACACGACGGTCGAGGGGATCTCGTGCGCCGCGATCTTGCAGAAGATGCAATCGTCCATGATTCGTCCTTTCTGTCGAATGACGGCTCCATTGTATAAGAGCAGATGGGTTGGCGTTTCCCTAGAAACTCAGGCGATCGGAGGTGTCTGCCGCCTCGCCCGCCACGAGCTTATCCGTACCATCGACATCCTTGAGCAGCACGCTCACCTTCTGCTCGGCGTCCTCCAGACGCGCACGCAGGCTGCGGAGCAGCTCGACGCCGCGCGTATAGCTCTCGAGCGACTCCTCGAGCTCCATATCGCCGGACTCGAGGTTGCGGATGATGAGCTCGAGCTCCGTGGAAGCCTCCTTGTAGGTCAGCTCGTCGACGTTCTTCTTGCTGGTTGCCATATCTATCTCCAATCTTGGGTCGCGCACGGGCGCGCGTCCCCATTGTCCATTTCCACCGAGAGGGCGCGAGCGCGCACATCTCCATCGGCGAGCCTGATGAGCAGCTCATCATCGGACTTGACGTCGGCGGCGCTCGTCACCACCCCGGACGGGCCGTAGGCGATGGAGTATCCGCGGGCGAGGACCTTGAGCGGCGAGAGCGCGTCGAGCGAAGCCGCCCGGGCCCCCAGCTCGGACCGCAGGCCCGACAGCAGGGCGCGTCCCTCGTTGCCCAGCCGCGACGAGGCGAGCGCAAGCTCGTGCTCGCGCACCGCAAAGCTCGACGCGGTCGCGGAAAGCCGGGGCGCCAGGCGCGCCAGTGCGGCCTCGAAGCGCTCCTGCGCATGCGCTGCAGCACCGCCCAGGCGGTCCGCGCTCTGCTCGAGGTCCGCGAGGCGACGGTCGACCATCCACGCCGGATCGCGCAGGCACGGCCGTGCGGCCGCCGCATCGAGCGCCATGGCGAGCCGGCTCATGTAGCCCCCGAATGCGCGGTCTGCGCGCTCGCGCAGCGCGGCGACATCGGAGGACGCGGCGCGCACCGTGCCCGTGAGCGCCGTCACCATCCGGCGCTCACGGGCATCGAGCACGTCGACCAGATCGCTCATGGCAGGCGCCACCGACTCCGCCGCCGCCGTAGGCGTCGAGCAGCGCCGATCGCTCACCATGTCGCAGATCGACGTGTCTGGCTCATGTCCGATACCGGTCACCACGGGCACCGGGCAGGATGCCACGGCACGGGCGAGCGCCTCGTCGTTGAAGGTCATGAGGTCCTCGAACGAACCTCCCCCGCGCACAAGCAGGATACAGTCGGGCGCGGGATCTATGGCCGCCGCGCGCGCAAGCCCCTCGATGAGCTCGGCGGGTGCCCCGTCGCCTTGCACCTTCGCGCCGACGCAGATGAGCTCCACGAGCGGGTTGCGGCGGCGCAGCGTACGCTTCACGTCGTCGATAACCGCGCCCGACAGCGAGGTGACCACCGCCACGCGCGTGCAGAACACGGGGATGCGGCGCTTGCGGGCGTCGTCGCACAGGCCCTCGAGCCGCAGCTTCTCGGCAAGCGCCGCGACCTGCTGGCGTAGCAGCCCCTCCCCCGCCAACGTGAACGACTTGGCCACGAAGCTCATGCGGCCGGTCGCCTTGTACAGGTTGAAGTTGCCCGTGAACTGGACCTGCATGCCGTCGCGCAGCTCGAAGCTCCGCTTGGCATACGATCCGCGCCAGATGATGCAATCGACCGCGCAGGCATCGTCTTTGATCTGGAAATAGCAGTGGCCGCTGCGGGCGTTCGGGCCGCGGAACCCCGTGACCTCGCCGATGACCGTGAGCAGCGGAAGCGCATCGAGAGCCGATGCCGCCATCTCCACCGCCTGCGAGACGGACAGCGCCTCGTCGCCCTCGGAAGCGCCCTGGGCGCGCGGGGCGGTGCCCGTCAGATTCCATCCCGGCATGGTTCCCCCTTTCATCTGATCGATGGGTCCGCTCAACGATACCGCGTCGCGCGGACATGCTCCCCGCTCAACGCGCGCACGCTACTCAGAGTCGTTGTTCGTGCGTCCGAGCAGGTAGAGCAGCTGCAGGATGGAGGTGAGCGCCGCCGCGACGTACGTGAGGGCCGCCGCGGTCAGGACCTTGCGCGCCCCGCGGACGTTGATCTCGCTCATGCCCGATTCGCGGATATAGGCCACGGCCCTGCGGCTCGCATCGATCTCGACGGGCAGCGTCACCACCTGGAACAGAACCGAGAAGGCGAACAGGATGATGGCGAACGTGGTCAGGCCCGCGATGTTCATGGCGACGCCCGCGATAAACACGATCATCCACATGCTCTGCGAGAAGTTGACCACCGGCACGAGGGCGGTGCGCACGCGCATCATGAGAAAACCGCGCTCCCGCTGCACGGCGTGGCCCGCCTCATGGCAGGCGACGGCGACGCTCGCCACCGAACCGCCCGACAGGTTGTCGTTCGAGAGGTAGAGGTTGTTGTCGCGCGGATCGTAATGGTCGGTGAGATGGCCGGCAACGCACCTGATTCCCACCGTCGAGCAGCCGCTCTCATCGAGCATGCGGCGTGCGACGTCGGCACCGGACTCGCCGTCGCTTCTCACCTTGGACCACGTCCGGTACGTGCTGTTGATGTAGCTCTGCGTGGCAAGTCCGAGCACGAGCGAGACCACCACGAGCACGAGGTAGGACGGGTCGATTCCAAAGCCGTACCCGAATCCATAGCCCATATACGGCATAGTGAGCACCTTTCATAGAGCGTTTCCTTGCACCCGTTGTACCCAAACAGCGCGCCCGCCGGGACCGGCAATGCAAAAATGCACGGTTCGGCAGGGGCCGGGCGCCTCATACCGGGATGGGCAGACACGGCCCCGTCCCAAAATGAGCTGGCTTAGAGGATCTCGACGGCGCCGTCTTTCACGGTGAGGCCGATATTGCCGGCGAGCAGGTCGTCGAGCAGCGATCCCACGAGCTCGAAGCGCCATCCCTCGCGCAGGCGGCTGCGCGTGGGCTGTTCGATGTAGTCGAGCAGCTCGTCGCGGCTCGCGATGAACGCGGTGGCGACGCCCGAACGGTCGGACACGAGGCGCAGCAGCGCGTAGAGCAGGTCACATACGCTCTCGGCCTCGGGGCTTGGCGCGTGCCGCGCATGGCCGGGCGTCGGCATGTTGGCGACCGGGCATCGAGCCCCGTTGGCGATCGCGGCGAGCGCCGCCTCGACATCGCGGTCGCTCAGCTGCTCGGTTCCCCGCACGCGACGGAAATCGCCCGCGTCGCGCGGGGCGCGCTTGACGAGCGCCACGAGCACCTCGTCCGAGATGATCCACTTGCGCGGCACGTCGTTTTGGATCGCGCGCCGCTCGCGCCAGGCGGCGAGCTCGCGCGCGATCGCCAGCTGGCGCCGCGTGCACGCGTTGATGCGCTTGACGCGCTTGTAGGCCTGACGGGGCTCGACGACGTAGTGCGCGGCGTTTTTCAGCGGTCGCATCTCGTCTTCGACCCAGCCCATGCGGCCGAGCTTGGAAAGCCGCTGCTCGATGACCGCGTATGCCTCGATGAGATAGCGGACATCATCGAGAGCGTACTCGATCTGGCGCTCGGTCAGAGGACGGCACGACCAGTCGGTCAAAGACTCGCTTTTGGGCAGCGTGACGCCGCAGAACGCGTGCACGAGTCCGTTGTAGGAGATCTGCACGCGCTCGCCCAGAAACGCCGCCGCGATCTGCGTATCGAAGATCGGCGTCGGCAGCACGCCCAGCGTATGGTAGAGCACCTCCATGTCCTGCGAGCACGCGTGGAAGACCTTGACGGTCTCGGGGCGCACCAGCAGGTCGGATAGCGGCGAGAGGTCCTCAATCGCCATCGGATCGATGACCGCGCACTCGTCGTGCGTCGCAACCTGCACGAGGCACAGCTTCGCATGGTAGGTCTTCTCGCGCAAAAACTCGGTATCGATGGCGACGGCGGGAACCTCCCCCGCGCGTCGGCAAAACGAATCCAACTCCTCGTATGTGGAGATATACATACCTCACCCGTAGTTTGGCTCAACCTCCGCATGGAGGGTATAACGACATTCATCAACTACTATACTCGGCTTCACAAGATCGGGAAACACATGCGCTGCCTCATCATCCATAACCCAGCATCCGGCCCCAGCTCCGACGAGATTTTCGCGTTTTCCCGCGCCCTCTCGAGGGCGGGCGACGAGATCTGCATGCGCTTCATCGGCGCGGGCATGGAGGCGAGCGATGCGACCGCCGACGCCACGTCGTTCGACCGCATCGTGGTCTCGGGCGGCGACGGCACCGTATCCAACGTGCTCGACTGCCTGCGCGGAACGCATATCCCGCTGCTGGTGTTCCCCTCGGGCACGGCGAACCTGTTCTTCAACAACATCGGCAACGCCCCCGAGGCGGCCGCGCTCGCCGCCGCATGCCGGCGCGGGCGCACGGCGAGCGTCGACATGGGAGAGCTGTACTGGAAAGACGAGGCGGGAGACATCCAGCGCCACGGCTTCATCATCATCGCCGGCTCGGGCTTCGACGCCGCGATCATGGAGAAGGCCGCGCCGAGCAAAAACGACATCGGCGAGATAGCCTACGCGTTCGCGGCGCTCGCCACGCCCGAACCGCAGGTCGCCCATTTCATCATCGAGCACGACGGCCAGATCGACGAGCTCGACGGCATCGGCTGCATGGTGGGCAACACCGCCGTCATCCAAAACGACATCAACCTGTTCCCCGACTGCCGCATGGACGATGGCCTCATCGACATCACGGTCATCGAGCCGGCGAAGACCGTCGAGCTGCTGCCGACGCTGCTCGCCGCGGCGCTCGACCCCGCGGGCAAGGGTCTCGGCAGGCCCCAGTTCAAGATGTTCCAGGCCAAGGAGGCGCGCATCACCTGCAAGCCATCGCTCGGCATGCAGTTCGACGGCGAGCTCATCCCCAACAACTCCGGCGTCTTCGGGGCGCGCGTGCTCCCCCGCTGCCTGGACGTCATCATCGACGACTTCTCGAAACTCAACGCACGAAACGCCGGGTGATGCCCGGGGAGACACCGCCGAGCAGATGCACCGTAACATCGCGGAAATAATCCCCTGACCGGCCTTCCTTGAGGCGCTCCACTGTGCTATAGTGCAGCGCAACACGAACTACCTCGTGATTTCCCGAGTTACCGAAAGGAGCCACCAGAATGAAGACCATGAACCTCGCTCTCAACAACTGGTGGTGGCGTGATGCGATGTCGGCTGGTCGACGGTGAGTCCCTCACGCCTCCTTTGTATGTAGCGCGCAGAAGGCCTCCGGTTTGACCGGGGGCCTTTTTTCGTTCGCGCCCGCGCCGCCGCACCGCATCACGCGCCTCCACGTTCCACCCCACCTTGCATAGAACAGGATGATCACCATGGCACAGTCCCCCAAGTCCTCCCAGGCCCGCTCCGTCAACACCACCGACCACGGCAAGCTCGACATCAAGGCCCTCGTCCTTCTCGCCGTCCTGCTCGCAGCCGGCTTCATCCTCAACATGACGCTCGGCAAGGCAATCGGCGCCATGTCCGCCGGCATGATCAACCCCGAGTTCATCATCTCGGCGTTCTGCATCACCATCCTCGTCGTGCGCCCCGGCGTGCTGCAGGCCCTCGTCATCGGCCTCGTCTCCGCCGCCGTCATCCAGCTCACCACGAGCCTCCCCGGCGCGGACTTCGTGGCCGAGGGCGTGGCCGCCATGCTCATGGCGCTCATCGTCAACGCGGGCATGAAGACCGGCGCCAAGGCGATCATCCCCACCGTGGGCACCTTCGTCACCACCTTCGTCTCGGGCTTCATCTTCATGCTCATCCGCATGGCCCTCATGCAGTTCGACATGAGCATCGCCGCCGCCATGCTGCCCGTCGTCGCCCTCACGGCCGTGTTCAACGCCATCCTCGTCGGCGCCCTGTACGTGCCCATCAAGAAGGCCCTGAAGCTCAACGACTAGGACCGGCCGGCGCGCATCGCGCGTCCGATCCGGCGCCCGATCACCCCGGGTGCTGCGGCACCCGGGCATCGGAAGAAACATCAGCTCGAACATCAATCAATCGCACCACACGCTCGCGAACGCGGAACGTGAACGACTCGCACGTCTTCCGGCTCGCTCCCTGACGCATACCCATTTCCCTTGAGAAAGGATCCCATCATGACCCAGCGCACCGTCACCGCCCGCTCCGGCGCCCTCGACATCTCCGCCCTCATCCTGCTCGCCGTGCTGCTCGCGGCAGGCCTCATCCTCAACATGACCCTCGGCAACGCGCTCGCCATGACCGGCATCAAGCCCCAGTTCATCATCGCCGCCTACGCGCTGGCGATCCTGCTCACGCGCGGCGGGTTCGCGCAGGCCGCCGTCTTCGGTCTCATCTCCGCCGCCGTCATCCAGATCAACACGTCCATCCCCGGCCTCAACTTCGCGACCGAGGTCGCCGGCGCCCTCACCATGGCGGCGCTCGTGCGCAGCGACATCCGCATCGCCGGGCGCTCCGTCACGCCGCTGGTCGCCGCCTTCGCGGCCACCCTCGTCAGCGGCGCGCTGTTCGCGGTGGCGGGCACCGTGCTTTCGGGCTTCGCCATCGAGGCCGCCCTCGTCAAGGTGCCGATCGTCGCGGGCACCGCCGCCTTCAACGCCATCGTGGTCCAGGCACTGTATCTGCCCCTGCGCGCGGCCCGCAGGCAGTAACACTCGGGTATGATGGAGCGGGCGCCCCGTGCGCCCGCGTTTCCATGCGCCCGCGCCTGCAGGCGCACGTATCGACGGAAAGGCACTCATGTCAGCAATCATCGAGATGGAAGGCGTCTCGTTCAGTTACGGTTCGGATGCCGCCCACGCCCTCGACAACGTCTCGCTCACGGTCAACGAGGGAGACTTCATCGGCATCATCGGCCCCTCGGGCGCCGGCAAGTCGACCCTTGCCGCCTGCCTGTCAGGAGCCATCCCGCACCACTACACCGGCGAGCTGTTCGGCACCACGGTCGTCGACGGCGCGGACACCTGCGACATCACGCTGACCGACATCTCGCGCATCGTGGGCTCGGTCAACCAGGACATCGACGCGCAGATGGTCGCCTCGGTCGTCGAGGACGAACTGCTCTTCGGCCTCGAGAACTTCGGCGTGCCCCATGACGAGATCGAGGGCCGCATCGGGCGCACGCTTGCCACCGTCGGTATCTCCGAGCTGCGCCATCGCGAGATCGCCACGCTGTCGGGCGGCCAGAAGCAGAAGGTCGCCATCGCCGCGATCCTGGCCCTCGAGCCCCGCGTGCTCGTGCTCGACGAGCCCACGGCGGCGCTCGACCCGGTCAGCTCGCGCATCGTCTTCGAGACGCTCGCCGACATCAACCGCCGCCTCGGCGTCACGGTCATCGTCATCGAGCAGAAGGTCGCCCTGCTCTCCACCTACTGCAGCCGCATCCTCGTCATGGACCACGGCTCCATCGCGCTCACGGGCACGCCGCACGAGGTCTTCGGACACAGCGGCAACCTGCGCGCCATCGGCGTCGACAGCCCGCGCACCGTCCGCATCTCCAACAGCCTCGCCCGCGACGGCCTGACCGACCGAAGCGAGCCGTGCCTCAACGTGGACGAGGCCTATGGGCTCATCCGCGACATCCTGGCCGGCGTCGAGGGCATCGCGGACACCGCGGCCGACGCTCCCGAGCCCTCGCCCCACACGCCCGCGCGGCCGCATGCGGACGGTACCGCCCCCATCCTCACCCTCGAGCACGTCGGGTTCACCTATCCCGGCGGCGGCGCCAGCGTGGAGGACCTCTCCATGACGGTCTATCCCGGGGAGCTCGTGGGCATCGTCGGCCAGAACGGCGCCGGCAAGACCACGCTCACCAAGCTGTTGAACGGCCTGCTCAAGCCGAGCGCCGGCACCGTGCGCGTCGCCGGCCTCGATACGCGCGAGACCCCGGTGTCGACCATCGCCGCCCACGTCGCCACGCTGTTCCAGAACCCCGACCGGCAGATCTGCAAGAACACGGTCATCGACGAGGTCGCCTTCGGACTCGAGCTCACCGGCGTCGACGGCGCCGAGGCGCGCGAGCGGGCCCGCGCGGTCATCAAGCGCTTCGGCCTGCCCGCCACCGAGGCGCCCTTCTCGCTGTCGCGCGGCCAGCGCCAGATGGTGGCACTCGCGGGCGTCGTGGTCATGGAACCCGAGATCGTGCTGCTCGACGAGCCCACGAGCGGCCTGGACTACCGCGAGTGCATGACCGTCATGGAGACCGTGAGCGACATGGCCGACCACGGCTGCGCCGTCATCATGGTCTGCCACGACATGGAGGTCGTCAGCGACTTCGCCGAGCGCATCGTCGTCATGGCGAACGGGCGCATCCTCGGCCGCGGCCCGGCGGCCCCCCTGTTCGCCGACCGCGCTCTCATGGACCAGGCGAGCGTCACGCCGCCGCAGGTCATCGACCTCTCCGAACGCCTGGCGCGCGACGTCTCGCCCGCGTTCGCCCACATCACCGAAGTCAGCGACATCGTGCGCACCGTAAAGGAGCTGATGGGCCGTGCTTAACGTCATCGATTACGTCCCCGGCGACACCCTGCTGCATCGCCTGAACCCCGTGACCAAGCTCGCGCTCGCCGCGGCCATCATCGCGGCGACGTTCTTGTCCGACGGCTATGCCGCGCTCGTGGGCCTGCTCGTGCTCACGCTGGCGCTCGCCGCCTATGCGGGCGTGTTCGGGAGGCTCGCGCGCCTGCTCAAGCTGCTCGTGCCCGTCGCGCTCATCATGCTCGTGCTCCAGCTCGTGTTCGTGCGCTCCGGCACCGCGCTGTTCGCCTTCGTGACCGACGAGGGCCTCATCACCGGCGGCAAGGCCTGCCTGCGCCTGCTCGGCGTGGCGCTGCCGCTCGTGCTGATGCTCATGGTCACCAAGCTCACCGACCTCGCCAACGCGTGCGTCGAGAAGCTGCACATCCCCTACAAGTACGCGTTCACCTTCACGACGGCGCTGCGCTTCGTGCCGGTGTTCTCGCAGGAGATGAACGCCATCATGGAGGCCCAAACGGCGCGCGGCGTGGAGTACGACACCAACAACCCCTTCAAGAAGATGCAGCTCATGCTTCCGCTGTGCATCCCGCTGCTCATCTCGAGCGTGAGCAAGACCGACGCGACGGCCCTTGCCGCCGAGCAGCGCGGCTTCTATCTGCGCACGCGCGAGAGCAGCTACCGGCGCTACCCGTTCGCCGCGGCGGACTTCGCGGCCTTCGCCCTGTGCATCGCCCTCATCGTCCTCGGCATCGTGCTGTAGACGACCTGTCGGCGCCCGCACGCACAACCCCGTACGCACGAACAGCCCCGTTGTGTTTCAATGGGGCTGTTCGTATTGAGAGCACACGCTGCCACGACCACCTGGAGATGCGATATGCCCGAATTTGAGATTCCCGCCTTTGTGCGCCAGCAGATTGCCGAGAGCTACGGAGCGGACGAGGCGTCGCTCGTGGAGCGCGGTTTCGACGAGGCGCGCACCCGCCCGGTGACGCTCCGGGCGAACACGCTCAAGGCGCAGCCAGACGAGATCGCCAACGCGCTCGATGCGGCGCACATCGCATACCGCCGCCTCCCGTGGTACCGCGACGCGTTCGTGCTCGAGGACGTGCGCGAGAAGGCCGTCTGGGATCTGGACATCTACCGGGAGGGCCGGGTGTACCTGCAGAGCCTCTCGTCCATGATGCCGCCGCTCGTCTTGGATCCCCGCCCGGGAGCCGACATCTTGGACATGTGCGCCGCACCGGGAGGCAAGACCAGCCAGGTCGTCGCGCTGTCCGACGGCGCCGCGCACATGACGGCCTGCGAGATGAACGGCCCGCGCGCCGAGAAGCTCCAGTACAACCTCGACAAGCTCGGCTGCCGCAACGTGCAGGTCATGCGCGTGGACGCCCGGCGCCTCGACAAGTTCTTCTCCTTCGACCAGATCCTTCTCGACGCCCCCTGCACCGGATCGGGCACCATCTGCTCGGGCGACGAGCGCGCCGGCAGGCGCATCACCGAGGCGCTACTGAACAAGGTCACCCGCTCGCAGCGCGCGCTGCTCGACCGCGCGCTCGACGTGCTCAAACCCGGCGGCACCCTCGTCTACTCGACCTGCTCCATCTTCCCCGCGGAAAACGAGGAGCAGGTCGCTGCGGCGCTCAAGCGCCATCGGGACTGCGAGGTCACGCCCGTGGAGCTCGCTGGCGCCGACGGCGAAGCCGATGCCCCGATCATGCTCCCCAGCCGCATCGAGGGCACCTGCACCATCTGCCCCTCGCGACTGTACGAGGGATTCTTCATCGCGCGCATCACCAAGAAGGACCCGAAGAAACGCAAGCGGTAACCGGGATGGGTTATATGGGGACGGGGTCGTTTCAACCCATGGCAGCGAAATGCTCAGCCGTGGGTTGAAACGACCCCGTCTTGCAAAGTACCAGTACGCGTTAGCGGCTGTGCTTGCCGCGATAGGCCGTGTCGGAACGCCTCGGCGCACGGTGGGCGCCCGGCGTCTGGGGTTGCGGCGAGCCCTGGCTCCTATAGGCGCGCCAGGCCTCCTCTTCCCGCCTCTGGTCCGCCCGCTCACGCAGCTTCGTCACGATGGAATAGGCGATCGCGGCGACGATAATGGCCCCGATGCAAAGCACTATCGGCACAAGAGCTCCGGCCTCCACGTGATCACCGCCTTCCTTCCGCCTTCTTCGGTCCCGACAAGCTTACCAAATCGTCCCTGCCGCGCCCATGCACTCGATAAAACAACAGGAACCGCAGGAGCGCCCCAAACGAGCGCCATGCGGGCCCAACGTAAGCAGCTTGTAAACCTGATTGGGAGACGCGGCGCCCGGGTACAAGAGGGGCGCCGCCATACGGTCAAATCAATCGCTGACATGAATCACGAGGTTGCCATCATGAACCCGAACGATATGCATACGCCCGTGCCCGTCTCGGCCGACGTGCCCGAAAACGTCGAGGCGTCCGTGGACTTTTCCGAGATCGACATCGCGCCGGAGTTCGCCGAGCCGGCACACGCCGTCACCCCGGCCGGCGTGCTCCCCATGGAGCCGGCGCCCATCGAGGGACACCTGCGCAAGGCGGCCCTGCGCGTCCCCGAGGCCATCGAGGAGACCGGCGGCTTCACGCTGTTCGGTCGCCGCATCAAATCGATGCTCTACTCCACCGACGTCGCCGTGATACGCAACTCCAACGCCGACGCGGTCTTTGCCGTCTACCCGTTCACGGCGCAGCCCGCGATCACGCAGGCGCTGCTCACCGCCGCCGAATGCCCGGTGTTCGTGGGCGTGGGCGGCGGGACCACCCAGGGCAAGCGCTCCGTCCAGCTCGCCGCCGTCTCGGAGATGCAGGGGGCCGCCGGCGTCATCGTGAACTCACCCGCCTCCGCCGAGCTCGTCGCCCAGATCGCCTCCATCGTGGACATCCCCGTCATCGCCACGGTCGTACGCGCGGATGACGACGCCCACGCCAAGGTGCAGGCCGGAGCGAAGATCCTGAACATCGCCGCGGGGCGCGACACGCCGCAGGTGCTGCGCGAGCTGCGCGCGACCTACCCCAACCTGCCGCTTATAGCCCCAGGGGGCAAGACGCCCGAGACCATTCTCGAGACCATCCAGGCCGGCGCGAACGCCATCATCTGGACGCCGCCGTCGGCCCAGATGCTCCAGGCGGACATGATGCAGCGCTACCGCAAGCTCGAGGGAGAGGGCGAAAACCCCGTGCCCTCGATCGACCCGGTGTCCGCCGGCGAGGTCAACCCGCTCGAGGCGCGGCCGGACATCCCCTTCCCCGACGAGGTCGTGGACCGCATGAGCGCGGAGCCGACCCGTCGCACGCCCTTCCCGCGATTCTTTTCGCGCAGCCGCACGCGCCGGTAGCGCCTTCGTCCGCACGCGATGCCGCGCGAGGCCGCGGCCGGATTCGCGCGGCATCGCGGCGAATGCATGCCGATGGGCTATCATTGGTGCTTGAATGATGACTGTCCACGCTGCAACCGACCGCGTTTCCGGAGATGAACGATGCCGAGGCTATCTCAAGAGAAATCTGATGCGCGCCGCGCCGAGATCATCGACGCCTGTGAGGCGCTCTACCAGTCAGAAAGCTACCATGACATCACGATGTCGCAGGTGGCAAGCGGCGTCACGTTCGGGCGCGCCAACATCTACAACTACTTCCAGTGCAAAGACGAGATCCTGCTCGCCCTCCTGCAGCGGGAGCACGACAAGTGGACGGCGAGGCTCGATGAGCTGGCGGACGACGCCGAGAACCTGGACGACGAGCGCGTCGCCGACGGCCTCGCGCAAAGTCTCGCCGAGCGCAAGCAGATGCTGAAGCTGCTCGCCATGAATCTGTACGACATGGAGCAGAACAGCCGCCTCGAGAAGCTCGTGGAGTTCAAGCGCTCATACGCGCGCGCCGTCGAGGCGCTGCAGCGCGTCATCGCGCGCGCCAAGCCGGCGTGGGACGAGGAGCGCCGCATGCGCTTCCTGTTCAGCTTCCTACCCTTCCTGCAGGGCATCTACTCGTATGCGTTCCATTCCGAAAAGCAGCTCGATGCCATGCGCGAGGCAGGAGTCACCCCCTACGACCTGGACATCCGCACGGCGACGCGCGATCTTGTCTTGAAGCTCCTCCAGGAGGACTGACGCCGCGCCGCGGGCGCAGCCCCGTGACGTGGGCCGCTTGCTAGGGAAACACCTTCCAGTGGAGGTTCCCGCGACATGTTTTGCTGAAAAATCGACGTTGTAGACGGGTCATTTTGCGATGCGCTCCAAACGGCATAGAAGGAGCTGGCATTTCCGCAGGTAATGCCCGCCTGAAAGGTGCCGATACGGCACCCTCTTGAAATCAAAGGCCTACAACGTCGATTTTTCAGCACTTTTTCCTCGCGCAGCCTCCACTGTCCCGGGAAGAGCACCGTACGTCACCCCCCCGTGACGTGGGCCGCAGGGTTTTTTGGCCGTGCAAATCGGGGACGTACCTTCTGCGTGCATTTTTGCACGCAGAAGGTACGTCCCCGATTTGCACGGCGGAAAAAGACCCGGCCGAGCTGGGAACTCGGCCGGGTCGCAAGCTAGTCGACGCGCGTGTCGCCCATGAAGAACAGGGCGACGGTGCCGGGACCGGTATGGGCGCCGATGACCGTGCCGATGTCGCAGATCTCGACCTTGCCCTTAAGCGCCGGGATCCTCTCGCCGACCAGACGGGCGACCTCCTCGGCATCCTCCAGGCAATCGGAGTGGGAGATCGTGCAGCGGCCGGTGTAGGCGGAACCGTTCTCAACGTGATCCATCATGTCGTCCACCAGGCGGACGATCGCCTTCTTCTTGGTGCGGATCTTCTCGCGCGGGATGAGCTTTCCCTCGAAGTTCACGTTCATGACCGGGCAGATCTTGAGCGCCGTGGCGATCAGCGCGCTCGTGGAGCTCACGCGGCCGCCGCGCTTCAGGCAGTCGAGATCGGACACGAAAAACCACTGGTTGACGTTCATCTTGTGGATCTCGGTCCACTCGGCGAGCTCATCGAAACCCATGCCCTCGTCGCGCTTGTCGGCCATGACCTCGACGAGCAGGCCGAACCCCGCAGAGGCGCACAGCGAATCGATGACACGGATCTTGCGCTCGGGGTACTTCGGCGCGAGCGTCTCGGCGGCAAGGCAGGCGGAGTTGTACGTCCCGGAGATGCCCGTGGACAGCGAGACGTGCAGGATATCGAGCCCCTGCTTGAGATAGGGCTCCCAAAACGCGACGTACTCGCCCGTACCGACCTGGGAGGTCTTGGCCTGCGCACCACCTTTGAGCGTGCTGAAGAACTCCTGCGGCGTGGTGGACTGATAGATGTCGTCCGTGTAAGTCGCGCCGTTCATCTCGTAGTGGAAGCAGACGTAGCCCACGTTGCGCTCACGGTAGAACGAAAGCGGCATATCGGCCGTCGACTCACAGGTGATCATGTAATCGCTCATGCATTCTCCTTCGCAAACACGAATCGGATACCCGCCCCATAGCATTATCGCACCTGACGCCCTTATCTCCTAGCTGGTATTGCACACGAGCTGGCATGGTATCGAAAACATACTGCAGGAGGGCGCGGACGAAAAAACCGCCGAAAGACCGCATAGGCCTTTCGGCGGCTTGATGCGAGGGCGATCGACGCCACCTGCGGGGAAACGCGCATCGCGGCAGGCGGGGCAATCGGGGCTCACGCCTCGATGTGCGACAAGTCGACGTCGATCTTCATCTCGGGCACATGCGCGAGCTCGGACAGCGTCACGCCGTCGACGTAGTCGTCGATGGCGGCCTCGAGCCCCTGCCAGAACCTCACCGTGGAACACAGGTCGGAGCGCACGCAGGATCCCTCGAGCCCGTCGCAGGCGACGGGTGCCGTCGCGCCCTCCGCCGCGCGCAGGATGTCGCCGGCGCGGATCTCCTCGGCCGGCCGGGCGAGCATGTAGCCGCCGCCCTTGCCGCGCACGCTCTTGAGCAAGCCGGCGGCCATGAGCGGGCGCACGAGCTGCTCCAGATACTTGAGCGAGATGGTCTCGCGTTCGGCGACCTCGCGCAGGGCGATCTTGCCCTCCTCGTCACCGAAGGCGGCGATGTAGATCATGAGGCGCAGCGCGTAGCGGCCCTTGGACGATATGAGCATGGAGTGCCTCCGTACCCCTCGATATGCAAGAAGACGACCAGCGTCCGGTCATAATCTTAGTGAATTGCTCGGAATTAATCTTGACTCTTTTCCGGTACATCTTATCCTTATCCCGAGAGAATTCCTAGGGTTTATCCCGGGGACACACCGTCCCCTTGCATTCGAGGAAGGACACCCGATGCCACAAAGCGCACTCCTCAGCGTGAACAACCTGACCGCCTCGGTCGACGAGAAGACGATCCTGCACGCGGTCAACCTGTCTGTCAACGCGGGCGAGACCCATGTCCTCATGGGCCCCAACGGCGCCGGCAAGTCCACCATGGGCCATGTCATCATGGGCGACCCCGTCTACACCGTCAACGACGGAAGCATCACCTTCGACGGCACCGACATCACCGAGCTCTCCTGCGACAAGCGCAGCCGCGCCGGGCTGTTCCTGTCGTTCCAGGCGCCCGTCGAGATCCCCGGCGTGCCGCTGTCGAGCTTTTTGCGCGCCACCATCGCCGGCCGTCCCGGCCTGGAGATGAAGGGCAAGGAGTTCCGCCGCCGCGTGAAGGAGCTCGCGGCCCAGCTCGACATGGACACCGCCTACCTCAACCGCGAGCTCGGCGTGGGCTTCTCCGGCGGCGAGAAGAAGAAAGTCGAGATGCTGCAGCTCCTGCTGCTCCAGCCCAAGCTCGCCATTCTCGACGAGACCGACTCGGGCCTCGACGTCGACGCGCTGTCCGTCGTCTCCCGCGGCATGGACGCCTATCGCGCGAGCTGCGACGGCTCGCTTGTCATCATCACCCACAACACGCGCATCCTCGAGCACCTCGAGGTCGACCGCGTGCACGTGATGGTGGGCGGGCGCATCGTGCGCGAGGACGATGCGAGCCTCATCCCGTGGATCGACGAGCACGGCTTCGAGTCGTTCGAGCGCGAGGCCGCCGACGCGGCAGCCGACGCGCGCTAAGGAGGCCGGCTCATGGCAAAGAAGCGTACCGAGGTCGCGGACATCGACCGCAGCCTCTACGATTTCAAGGACTCCGAGGAGGGCTTCGAGCGCCTCGACGCGGGCCTGACGCCCGAGATCGTGACCGAGATCTCCCAGCGCAAGGACGAGCCGGACTGGATGCTCGACTTCCGCCTGAAGTCCCTTGAGATCTACAACTCCATGCCGAACCCGACGTGGGGACCCTCCATCGCGGGCCTCGACATGGACCATATCGTCACCTACGTGAAGCCCAACACCGACCAGAAGGCCGACTGGGAGTCCGTGCCCGACGACATCAAGAACACGTTCGAGCGTCTGGGCATCCCCGAGGCGGAGCGCAGCTACCTCGCCGGCGTCGGCGCCCAGTACGACTCGGAGCTCGTGTACCACAACATGCAGGACACGGCCTCCAAGATGGGCATCGTCTACTCCGGGATCGAGGAGGCCCTGCACGACGAGCGCTGGGAGCCCCTGATCCGCGAGAGGTTCATGACCCTCATCCCGCCCACCGACCATAAGTTCGCGGCGCTGCACGGCGCCGTGTGGAGCGGCGGCTCGTTCGTCTACGTGCCCGCCGGCGTGAAGCTCGACTTCCCCCTGCAGAGCTACTTCCGCCTGAACGCCGCGGGGGCCGGGCAGTTCGAGCACACGCTCATCATCGTCGAGGACGACGCCGACCTGCACTTCATCGAGGGCTGCTCGGCGCCCAAGTACAACGTGGCCAACCTCCACGCCGGCGCCGTGGAGCTGTTCGTGGGCAAGCGCGCGCACCTGCGCTACTCCACGATCGAGAACTGGTCCAAGAACATGTACAACCTGAACACCAAGCGCGCCCGCTGCGAGGAGGAGGGCGAGATCGAGTGGATCTCGGGCTCCTTCGGCAGCCACGTGGGCTACCTCTACCCCATGAGCGTGCTAGCGGGCCGCAGGTCCAAGTCGAGCTTCACCGGCATCACGTTCGCCGGCGCCGGCCAGAACCTCGACACCGGCTGCAAGGTCGTGCTCGGCGCCCCCGAGACCACGGCGACCGTCGAGACCAAGGGCATCTCCAAGGGCGGCGGCATCCAGACCTTCCGCAGCTCGATCGTCGCCACGCCCGCGGCCGAGGGCTCTGCCGCCACGGTCTCCTGCCAGTCGCTCATGCTCGACGACGAGAGCCGCTCCGACACCATCCCCGCCATGGACATCCGCGCCAAGAACGTCGACATCGGGCATGAGGCCACCATCGGCCGCATCGGCGACGACAAGATCTTCTACCTCATGAGCCGCGGCATCTCCGAGGAGGAGGCCCGGACCATGATCGTGAACGGCTTTGCGAACCCGGTCTCCAAGGAGCTGCCGCTTGAGTACGCCGTCGAGATGAACAACCTGATCAAGCTCGAGATGGAAGGGGCGATCGGATAGTGGAGGCCCTGAAGATCAAACACGCCAGCGCCATGCCCGCCCCCACCTGGGGTTGGCTGCGCATGAACGACGCCACGATCGAGATCCCCGCCGACCTCGCGCGCGCCCGCGCCGTCACCGTGGAGGCCGACGAGGACCTCACCGAGAGCCACGCGAGCTTCGAGGGCGCGGTGGCCGAGCTGCAGGAGCGCATCGACGCCGCGCGCGGCGACGCCTCCGACACGCGCGCCTGCGTGCGCGCCGTCGAGCGCGAGGCGGAGAGCCTCGACGACCTCGACACGCCGGCGCTGTCCGCCTACCAGAAGCGCGCCACGCGCGAGGAGATCGCGGGCGATGTCGCCGCCTCCTTTGAGACGGGCATCCATATCGACGTGCGCTCGTACCTGAACTTCCTCGCCGGCAGCACCGTCGTGCTCGCCACCGAGAAAGGCGAGACCGAAAGCGCCGTGGTCCGCGTCGACGGCGAGCCCGGCCATGCTGCGGGCGCATCCGTCGACGTGGTGGCCGCCCCCGACTCCACGCTCGACGTCACCATCTCGCTCGACGGCGACGCGTCCGGCAGCAGCAAGGCCGGCCTCATCGGCTCCGAGCTGCGCGTGTTCGCCGGAGCGCGCTCCCGTGTGAACGTCGTCGTCTACGTGACCGCCGACGCGCCGTTCACCGTGATCGACGATTCCGGCTACGTGCTCGACGAGGGCGCGCGCGTGAACGTCCGCCACATCGTGCTCGGCGGCGGCCGCACCTACACCGGCCTCGCCTCCGACCTGCGCGGCGACACGGCCCGCATGGAGATCGACACCCGCTATCTCGCCTCCGGCGAGGATGCGCGCGACTTCAACTACATCATCCGCCATCGCGGCCGCAAGACCTTCTCGAACATGGACGCCAACGGCGTGCTGACGGGCACCTCCCGCAAGGTGCTGCGCGGCACGATCGACCTCGTCCACGGGTGCAAGGGCTCCGAGGGCTCCGAGCGCGAGACGGTGCTTCTGGCCAACCAGGGCGTGGACAACAAGACCGTCCCGACCATCCTGTGCGACGAGGACGACGTGGCGGGCAACCACGGTGCCACGATCGGGCACGTGCGTCCCGAGCAGCTGTTCTACCTCGGATGCCGCGGCCTTTCCCAAGAGCAGGCGGAGTCCCTGTTCGTGGCGGCGAAGCTCGAGGACGCGGCCCTTTCCGCGCCGACCGACGACATCCGTGAGAACGTGGTGCGCCTCGGTTCCACCCTCATCGATGGTTTCGAGGAGGAGATCGCATGATCGATATCGACGTGAATCCCTATAAGGCGGATTTCCCGCTGCTCGCGGGCAAGCCCGATATCGCGTTTCTGGACAGCGGCGCCACCGCCCAGCGCCCCGCCTGCGTGCTCGATGCGCAGCGCGCGTTCTACGAGACCATGAACGCCAACCCGCTGCGCGGCCTGTACTCGCTCTCCGTCGAGGCGACCGAGGCCATCGCCAAGGTCCGTTCGCAGATCGCCGCGCTCATCGGGGCGGTGGACGACCGCGGGCGGGCGCAGGCGAACGACATCGTGTTCAGCCGCAACGCGAGCGAGTCTTTGAACCTGGTGGCCAAGTCCTTCGCCCCGCTTGTGCTCAAGCCCGGCGACGAGGTCGCCATCACCATCATGGAGCACCACTCCAACCTCATCCCCTGGCAGCAGGCGTGCGTCGCCGCCGGCGCCAAGCTCGTCTACCTCTACCCCACCCCTGAAGGCGTGCTCAACGACGAGGAGATTGCCGAGAAGATCGGCCCCGCGACCAAGATCGTCGCGGCCGTGCACGTGTCGAACGTCCTCGGCGTGGTGAACCCGATCGAGAAGCTTGCCAAGGCGGCCCACGACAACGGCGCGTACCTGGTCGTCGACGCCGCGCAGTCCATCCCGCACATGCCGATCGACGTGCGCGAGCTGGGCGCGGACTTCATCGCGTTTTCCGCCCACAAGGCGTTCGGCCCCATGGGCATCGGCGTGCTGTGGGGTCGCCACGAGCTGCTCGAGCAGATGCCTCCCATGCTCACCGGCGGCGAGATGATCGAATCGGTCACCGAGCAGGGCGCCGTCTGGGCACCGGTTCCCGAGAAGTTCGAGGCGGGCACGCAGGACGCCGCGGGCATCTATGCCACGGGCGCCGCATTCGACTACCTCGTGAACACCGTGGGCTACGACGCGGTCCGCGAGCGCGAGGAGGCGCTCATCGCCTACGCCATGGATCAGCTCAAGAGCCTGCCGTATATCCAGATCATCGGTTCGCTTGATCCGGCCGACCATCACGGCGTCATCAGCTTCAACGTCGAGGGCATCCATCCGCACGACGTCTCGAGTATTCTCGACATGAGCGGCGTCTGCATCCGCGCCGGACACCACTGCGCGCAGCCGCTGCTCGCCTGGCTGCACTGCGAGAACCTTGCGTGCTGCCGCGCCAGCTTCGCCTTCTACAACGACAAGGCGGACGTCGACCGCCTCATCGCCGGCCTCAAAGCCGTCTGGTCCACCTTCCATCCGGGCGAGTAGGCCGCTTCCACCAGCATCCCAGACCGCGGCGGCGCAGGAACAGCGCCGCCGCATTCGTTCGCCAAGGAGTCTTCCATATGGGCAACCTCTACACTTCGACCACCTTCATGGAGCACAACTCGCATCCCGACTACAAATACGAGATGGACGCCCCCACCCACGAGCACGACGGTATCAACCCGAGCTGCGGCGATGAGCTCACGCTGCAGCTGCGCGTCGAGGACGGCGTCATCGAGGAGGCGAGCTTCACCGGCCACGGCTGCGCGATCTCCCAGGCGTCGGACGACATCATGGCCGACCTCATCACCGGCGAGACGGTCGAG
>DGYMJ06203__coassemble_582_pt1 | contig 20620 bp, 16 predicted proteins | sample DGYMJ06203__metabat2_high_PE_015 | metagenome-assembled genome bin DGYMJ06203
AGGCCACCCAGGTCGCCGAAGTGATCGGAGAAGGCGTTGTAGTTGTGGTCGACGAGGAAGCGCTCGATGCCGATCTCCTGCTGAGCCTGGACCTCGACGTGACGACGGAACTCCTCGGGATCGCGGCCGTCGAGCACCAGGTCGTAGGTGTCGTAGTACTCGTCGGTAAGGGCCTTGACCTCGTCGGGGGTGACGGCCTCGACATAGGGCACCAGGTCGTTGATGGGCCATGCGTCGACGGTCCAGCCGAAGACCTGCTGGGCCTCGATCTTGTCGCCATCGGTCACCGCGACGTTGCGCATGGTGTCGGCGAAGCGGCACACGCGGATGCTGCGGCTCTCGTTGATGCCGACGGCGACGCGCTGCCACGCGCCGAGCTCGGCCAGGGCGGCCTCGTCCTTCCAGTACCCGAAGATGACCTTGTGGTTCCAGCGCATACGGGCAAAGATGTGACCGAGCTCACGCTCGCCATGGGCGGCCTGATTCTCGTTCATGAAGTCCATATCGATGGTGTCGTAGGGGATCTCCTCGTTGTACTGCGTCGCGAACTGGCACAGCGGCTTGCGGAGATCGCGCAGACCGGCGATGTAGTTCTTGGAGGGCGAGAAGGTGTGGGCCCAGGTGATGATGCCGGCGCACTCGGGATCGTTGTTGGCCTCGTTGAAGGTGGCCTGGATCACGTCGGCGGTCAGCAGGTTGGGCTTGAGCACGACCTCGAACGGGACCTTGTCCGACGCGTTGAGCGCCGCGACGACCTCGGCGGAGTGCTCGGCGACATGCTGGAGCACCTCGTCGCCGTACAGATCCTGGGTGCACGGGCAGAAATAGAACTTGTACTTCTTGATCTCGAGCATTTGCTGGCTCCTTTGCGGGTTGGATGATCTGCCCTGCGGCCGGACGGCCGCAGCCTGCCGGACGGGGCGCCCGGGCGGGTATCCGGGCCCCGGGCGCCCCAGCCGGACACCGCGAGGACCGGGCGGACCCGGTCTTCGCGGGGAAGGGGCTTATTTGATGACCTGGTTCGCTGCGCGCTCCGAGAAGATGGCCACCATGATGACGAACACGATACCCATGATCAGCTGCTGGATCTCGGTGGTGAAGCCCATCATGACCAGGCCGCGCTGGAGCACGAGGTAGGACAGGACGCCGGTGACCACGCTGGAGAAGCGGGAACGGGCGCCACCGTTGATGGGCATGCCGCCCAGAACCAGAGCGATGAGGATCTGGGTCTCGAGCATGTTGCCGGCCTGCGAGGTGACCGAACCGATGCGGATGGCGTTGATGAGCGCGGCGAAGCCGGTGATGGCGCCAGCGACCACGTAGATGATGATCTTGGTGCGCTGGACGTTGATGCCGGCGAAGCGGGCGCCGGACTCAGAGGCGCCAATGGCCTTGAGGTTGGAGCCGAGGGCGGTGAAGTGCAGCACCAGGTAGGCGACGACGAGCACCGCGACGACGATGCCGATCAGAAGCGGCGTGTTGGTGGCGAGCGCCGTCAGGTAGGTGGCGGCGTACACCGGGCTCGACGTGGTGATGTAGGCGATGACGCCGCGAAGCAGGAACATCATGCACATCGTGACGACGAAGGACTGAACCTGGCCCTTGACGTGGAACAGGGCGTTGATGAGGCCGATCAGCGCGCCGGTGGCCATGCCGCCGAGGATGGCGATGATCGGGTTGTACTGCGACAGGAAGCAGACCACGGCGCAGGACAGGCCCATCATGGAGCCCTGAGAGAAGTCCAGGCAGCCCATGGACATGATCATGTACACGCCCACGGTGGCGATCATCAAGGTGAAGCCGCCGGAGATAATCAGCGTGATGTTACGCGGCGTGATCAGCGCACCGCCCGTCAGGATGGCGAAGATCGCAACGATCGCCACGAAGCTGATGATGGGCAAGTAGCTCTTGATCTGATGCCAGTCGAATTTCTTCTCCTGGACCTCGGCCGCAGCCTTCGTATTTGTAGAAGCCATCTGTTTCGCCTCCTTAAATCATCTTCGCGATGATGTCTTGCTCGGTAAGCTCGGGGCTGCGGAACAGCTGCCCGTTGATCTTGCCGTCCTTCATGACCAGGATGCGGTCGCACATACCGATGAGCTCCATGATCTCCTCGGAGATGATGAGGATCGCCTTGCCCTGGTTGCGCATCTCGGCCAGCAGCTGGTAGATGTCGGCCTTGACGCCGATGTCGATACCGCGGGTCGGGGAGTCGAGCAGCAGGATGTTGGACTGCTTGCCCAGCCAGCGGGCCAAGACGACCTTCTGCTTGTTGCCGCCGGACAGCGCCGAGACGTACTGGTCGACGCCGACCATCTTGGTGGACATGATGTCCGCGTACTTCTTGGCGAACGCCTTCAGGTCCTTCTGCTTCAGGATGAGGCCCATGTCGCGCATCGAGGGCAGCGTGATGTTGTCCTGGATGGTGTCGTTGATGAGCAGGCTTTCGTTGTCGCGGTCCTTGGAGGCGTAGGCGATGGAGTGGTTGATCGCGGCGTTGATGTCGTCGATCGGGGTGCCGTCGCCGAGCATGACCGTGCCCTCGCGGTCGTAGGACGCGCCGAACATGGCCTTGCCCACCTCGTGCATGCCGCACTCGGACAGGCCGCCGATGCCCAGGATCTCGCCCTTGTGGAGCTCGAGGGACACGTCGTCGAGCGAGCCGGGGACGGAGACGTTCTGCATCATGATCGCGATCTCGCCCTGGGGCTCGATCGTGTAGTCCGGATAGTCGGTGCGGTAGTAGTGGTCGTCCATCTCGCGGCCGACCATGAGGGTCTTCAGCTTGTCCTCGTCCACGTCCTTGGCGTTGATGGTGGTGATGTAGTCGCCGTCGCGCAGGATGGAGATGCGGTCGGACATGCGCAGGACCTCGCCCATGTCGTGCGAGATGAAGATGACGCAGTGGCCCTTGGCGCGGACGTCGAGCATGACCTCGAACAGCTTCTCGCGGCCGTCCTGGGACAGGGCCGTGGTGGTCTCGTCGACGACCAGGATCTTGGGGTCGAACCACGTGGACTTCAGGATCTCGATAATCTTGCGCTCCTCGAAGTTGTAGTTCTCGATGGGAGCGGTGGCCTTGATGCGCGACAGGCCGAACCCGTCGAGCAGCTCCTGGGCCTTCTTGTTCATCGCGGCGGTGTTCTTGATGCCGTACTTCATGAAGCGGCCCTCGTCGCCGAGGAACAGGTTCTCCGCGACCGTGAGCCCGTTCAGGGTGCCGAGCTCCTGGACGATGACGGCGACGCCGTGGTGGTTGCCGTCGACCTGGTTCTTGGGCGCGATCTGCTCGCCGTCGAGCGTGAAGGTGCCCGAGCCGATCGGCAGGATGCCCGTCAGCATGTTGGTGAACGTGGACTTGCCGGAGCCGTTCTCGCCGATCAGGGCGTGGATCTCGCCGGCGTAGAAGTCGAGGGAGACCTCCTTGACCGCGTGCGTGGGGCCGAACTTCTTATCGATTTTGTCAGCGTGAAGCAACAGCTTGTCTGCCATGGTGCGTCCCTCCTCTACTTTACGACAGCGCCCTTGACGCGCTTGACGGTCAGGGTCACGACGACCAGCAGCGTAGCGCCGGTGACGACGTCGTTGATGGTGGTGGGCATGCCGAGGGCCACGAAGCCGGCGAACATCATGGAGATGATGAACTCGCCGATGACGATGGCGACGACGGGGTGACCGAACTTCTTGAACGCCAGGCCGAAGAAGGCGCCCATGAGCGGCGTGAAGTTCAGGGACTGGGAGAGCATGCCGGTCATCGGGGTCTGGGCGGTGCCGTAGCCGATGTAGAGGACGGCCATGACGCCGACGAAGCCGGAGCACAGGATGAACGCGATGAACTTGTACTTATCGACGTTCACGCCCATGTTCTTGGCGGTGAGCTCGTTGGTGCCGATGGCGTTGATGTAGGTGCCGACCTTCGTGTACTTCAGGATGAAGCCGCACAGCAGGAAGGCGATCAGCGCCAGGATGACGTTCCAGGGATAGGAGCCGAACATGTTGTACTCGGCGGCCAGACGGGTGCCGGCCCAGTTGGAGGCGAACACCGAGAAGCTCTCGTAGATGAGCGACAGGCCCACGGTGACGATCAGCGACGGGATGCGGAGCACCGTGTAGGCCAGGCCGTTGAAGAAGCCGAGCAGGATACCGCAGATGATGGGGGCGGCGACGAGGCCGACCACGCCAAACATCTGGGAGAAGCCGATCGACAGCAGGCACGCGAGCACGAGCACCGAGCCGATCGAGAAGTCCCACAGGCCCTGGGTGACGATGAAGTACATGCCGCAGCCGCCGACCGCGTAGATCAGGGCGCTCTGCAGGTACGTCATGACCTGCTCGGGGGAGCCGAACGTATCGGGCCGCAGCACCTTGAAGATGGCCCAGCAGATGATGGTGAGCACGACGAGGAAGCCCACGCCGAACCACTGGCTCTGCTGGAGTTTCTTGATTGCGTCCATACACCTCTCCTTCCAATGACTGTATGGGCAACCCGAAAAGCGGGGGGCAAGCTCCCAAGGGAACCTGCCCCCCGCTTCAGGAAGATGGCCGAAGGGTTACTCGCCGTGGCGGGACATGACGTCCTCGATGGACAGCGAGGTCGCCGAGGTGTTGAGCTCGTCGAAGCTCATCTCCGCGAGGCCCGCGATCTCGTCGTCGTTGTACGGGTCGTCGTCCACGAAGTACTTCTCGTAGTTCTCGTACTCGGCCACGGAGGACACGAAGACGTACGGGAACTGGATGTCCTTGCCGAACTCGCCCTGGACGGGGACGAAGTCCTCCTTGCCCTTGATGGCGTTGTAGACCATGATGAGGGCGTACAGCGGGTCGCAGAAGTGGCCGCCGGACTCGCAGTACATACCGCCGGTCTCGAGCTGCTCCTTGAGGTCCTCGAGGAAGTCGGTGGAGGCGACGCGGATGGTACCGGTGAGGCCCATGTTGGCGAGCTGGCCGATGGAGCCGACCAGCGGGTCGCCGCCGCCGCCGGCGACGATCAGGGCGTCCATGTCGGGGTAGTTGTTCACGAACTGCTGGGTGACCTGCGCACCCTCGGAGGAGGAGGTGTTGGCGTAGACCGGCTCGGTCATGGTCACGGGGTCATCGGGATGGGCCTCGTTCCAGGCGTCGACGCCGTTCTGGTAGCCGGTCCAGCGCTGCTGGAAGGTGGCGTCGCCGACGGTCCAACCCTCGAGGCAGATGTTGCGGGCGCCCTTCTGGATGCCCTCGAAGGCGTCGGGGTTGTCCATGGTGAGCAGCTCGATGAGCTTCTCGCCGTTGCCGACCTCGTCCTCGTGGACGGCGCCGACGTAGTACTGGGAGTTCTGCGCGGTGGCGTAGACCTCGGGGCTGTTCTCCTCGTTGATGATGCGATAGAACTGGGCGAGGTAGACCTGGTTCTGGTCGCAGGTGGAGATGCAGGCCTGCATCTCGGAGTCAGCGGAGTTGCAGACGATGATGCCCTGGCAGCCGGCGGCACAGAGGGTCTCGATGGAGGCCGTGACCTGCTCGGAGACGTGGCCCTGGTCGACGTAGGACAGCTCGACGCCGAGGATGCCCGCGGCCTTGTCGAGGATGTTCTTGGACAGGGAGCCCAGAGCGTCCGTGGAGCTCCAGATGGAGACGCCGATCTTGATGTTCTCGCCCGAGCCGCCAGCGCTGGAGCCGGAACCGCCGGCAGCGCCGTTGTCGCAGCCCGCAAGCGCGCCCGCAGTCAGACCGAGACCGGCCGTAGCTGCGCTCAACTTGACGAAGTCGCGCCTCGAAACCTCTTTCATGGAATACCCCTTCCATACACCCCAGCGCGCTCTCCCGCACGCCGGAAAACTTTAGGCCTTGCAGCCTGTATGCCTAATGGGCGTCTCCGCCCGATCGGTGAGGATGCTTGCTGAACGAACGCTTAATAAACATCTACCAAACAGTTCACCAAACATCGACAAAACATTTATATGACGATGACCGTTTATTGTGGTGGTCCAACCTGTGAACGGTAGCAATCCGTTGGCGAACGGCGTTTGAAATTTGCCACTTTAAGGAGGTCATTTGTTGAATACCTCCGAAAGCTGCAGCGATGGATCGCGCCGCTCGCGCCATCCGGTCACCTGCAAAACTGTTTACCTACCGTTCACAGGAAGCTAAACGGCTCTCGAACTGTTCGGCTTGGTTTGGGAGTACACTGCTAAGTGTTTAGTAAATGTTTTGTTCTCGGGAGGCCCCATGCCGTCCTCGAAGATAAGCGTTCGCGAAATCAGCCGCCGCACGGGATACTCCCCCGCCACCGTCTCCAACGCCCTGAACAACAAGCGCGGCGTGAGCGACCAGACCGCTTCGGAGATCAGGCGCGTGGCGGCCGACCTCGGGTACCGCCGCACCACGAAGCTCCGCCAGGTCCAGTTCGTCATGGGCCGCAACTCCGGGCGCATGCTCGACGAGGGCTCGTTTCGCGTCGCCGTGGTCAACGGCGTCGAGGAGGAGGCGCGCAACCACGGCCTGACCGTCTCCTACACCACCGTCGAGCTCGCCGACTGCGCGGCGCGCGAGCACGAGCTCGCCAAGATCATGGGCGACCCGACCTCCGGCATCATCCTGCTCGGCACCGAGATGACGCAAAACGACTACGACCTGTTCGCCCACTGCCCCGTGCCGCTCGTGCTCGTCGACGGCCAGAGCGACAACCATTTCATCGAGTCGATCCTGTTCTCCAACGAGGGGTCGGCCTACCGCGCCGTGCGCTACCTCGTGCGCATGGGGCACCGCCAGATCGGCTATCTCGCCGGCAAGCTGCGCATCCGCAACTTCCCGCTGCGCGAGCGCGGCTACGAGCGCGCGCTCGCCGAGGTCGGCGCGGTGCCGCAGGCCAAGTTCCGCGTGTCGCTCGGCACCGACAAGATGGAAAGCGCCTACCGTGACATGCTCGCCTGGCTCAAGACGGATCCCGAGCTGCCCACGGCGTTTTTCGCCGAGAACGACGCGCTGGCCGTCGGTGCCATGAAGGCGCTTGCCGAATGCGGCTACGACATCCCCGGCGACGTCTCCATGGTCGGCTTCGACGACGTCGAGTTCGCCAGCATCGTGCACCCGGGACTGACCTCGGTGCACATCCCCCGCACCGACCTCGGCCGCATCGCGGTGCGCAAGCTCATCGAGCAGGTCGAGCACCCCAAGGCCTACACCTGCGTCACCCACATGAGCACGACCTTCATCGAGCGCGAGAGCGTCCGCTCCCTGCTCTAAGGCCACGACCCCCTGTGCAAATCGGGGGACGTACCTTCCGCGTGCACTTTTGCAAATCGGGGACGTACCTGTTGCTTGCATACATGCAAGCAACAGGTACGTCCCCGATTTGCACTGCCCCGCTGACCGCATTACTCCACGGTGACGCTCTTGGCGAGGTTGCGCGGCTGATCGACGTTGCAGCCGCGCATGAGGGCGACCTCGCGAGCGAGCAGCTGCAGCGGCACGCTCGCCGTGATCGCCGAGAACGCGTCGCGGACGGGCGGGATGTAGATCACATGGTCGGCAATCCGCTTGATGTCCTCGTCGCCCTCGGTCGCCAGCGCGATGATGCGTGCGCCGCGGGCCTCGCACTCCTTCAGGTTGGAGACGACCTTGTCGTACGTCGGGCTCTTGGTCGTCACCGCGATCACCGGGAAGCCCCGCTCGATCAGGGCGATCGGCCCGTGCTTCATCTCGCCCGCCGCATAGGCCTCGGCGTGCAGGTAGCTCACCTCTTTAAGCTTGAGCGCGCCCTCGTAGCTGATGGCCGCGCCCATGCCGCGCCCGACGAACAGCGCGGACTGCGCGCCCTGGCATGCGCACGCCGCCTCGTGGATGGCGTCGAGCTGCGTGTCGAAGATGCGCCGGATCTGCGCCGAGGTGTCGCCCAGCTCGTGGAACAGCATGCGGACCTGCCCGGTCGTCAGGCGGCCCTTCGCCTGCCCGAGCAGCAGCGCCAGCAGCGTCAGGCTCACGATCTGGCCGATGAAGCTCTTGGTCGAGGCGACCGCGATCTCCTTGTTGGCCTTGGTGTAGATGACGCCGTCGGATTCGCGCGCCACCGGGCTGCCGATCACGTTCGTGATGCCGAACACCTTGGCACCCTTGATGCGCGCGTCGCGGATGGCGGCGAGCGTGTCGGCCGTCTCGCCCGACTGCGAGACCGCGACCACGAGCGTCGACGGCGTGATGATGGGGTCTCGGTAGCGGAACTCGCTCGCCGCCTCGACCTCGCACGGGATGCGCGCCCAGCTCTCGATCAGGTTCTTGGCGATGAGCCCCGCATGGTAGCTCGTGCCGCACGCGATCACGTAGATGCGGTCGATCACGTTGAGCTCCTCGAACGATAGACCCAGCTCGTCGATGTCCAGCTCGCCGTTGGGTGCGAGGCGGCCCACCAGGGTGTCGCGCACCACGCGCGGCTGCTCGTAGATCTCCTTGAGCATGAAGTCGGGATACCCGCCCTTTTCGGCCATATCGATATCCCAGTCGATATGGGTGACCGCAGGCTCGATGCGCCGCCCCTCGGCGTCGGTGTACTCGATGCCCTCGGGCGCAAGCCGCGCGAACTGGCCGTCCTCGAGCACCACCACGTCGCGCGTCGCGTCGATGAGCGCGATGACATCGGACGCCACGTAGCTGCCCCGCTCCCCGCGTCCGACCACGATGGGGCTGTCCTTTCGCGCCACCATGATGACGCCGGGCTCGTCGGCACCCACGGCCGCCAGGCCGTAGGCGCCCACCACGTGCACGCACGCCTCCCGCACCGCGGCGGCGAGGTCGTGCGTCGTTTCGTAGGCCTCCTCGATCAGGTGCGCGAACACCTCCGTGTCGGTCTGGCTCGAGAACACGTGCCCGCGCGCCTCGAGCTCGGCGCGCAGCTCGGCGAAATTCTCGATGATGCCGTTGTGCACCACCGCGATGCGCCCGTCGCAGCTCGCGTGGGGATGCGCGTTGGCGACCGACGGGACGCCGTGCGTGGCCCACCGCGTATGACCGATACCGCAGGTAGATGCGTCATTCCTCTGCGCAAGCTCCGACTCGAGGCCTGCGACCTTGCCGACGCGCCGCACGATGTCCACCACGCATCCGTCGCCCTCCGTGCGCTCGAGCGCCACGCCCGCCGAATCGTAGCCGCGGTACTCCAATCGCTTCAGGCCGGTGATGAGAACGTCTTTTGCCGTATCGAGACCGGTGTAGCCGACAATTCCGCACATAGCCGAATCCTTTCGGTTCATCCCGAGGGGGCGCCGCGCGTCGCGCGGAAAAGCCGACCAACGCCTCCCGAGGGGGTTTATCACGCCTGACAGCCCATTGTATGGGACGCGCGCCCGTCTCTCGCCAACTGGTACCTTATGTAACATACCAGTAACGTAATGGGTTCGTTCGGGAAGGGTTCGTTCCAACCCATTAAAGCGCTTCAATACCGGTCGTGATACACTGCTCTCGGCACTATGAAACGAAAAGAGGCTCAGATGGCAAAGGTGACGATCGGCGATGTGGCCCGCGAGGCGGGCGTCGCGCTCGGCACGGTATCCAACGCCCTCAACCATCCCGAAAAGGTGCGGCCCGAAACGCTCAAGGCGGTCAACGACGCCATCAGGCGCCTGGGCTACGCCCCCAACCAGAGCGCGCGCCTGCTTGCAGGCGGCAGAAACCCCACGTTCGGGCTGGTGCTGCCGCGTCTCAGCCACGGCCTGAGCCTGCAGATCGCAAGCGGTGCGAACGTCGAGGCGAACCGGCAGGGCTACGGCCTGCTTATCGCCAACGCCGACAACGACGAGGCGCTCGAGTCGCGCTACACGCGCTACTTCATGGGCACGCAGATGTCCGGCGTGCTCGTACAGGCGCCCTCCTCGGATGCGGCCCTTCCCGCCGTCCAACCGGGGCGAATCCCCGTGGTCTTCCTCGACGCCATCAGCGATGAGCCCGGCTTCTTCGTCGCCGCCGACCATCGTGAGCAGGGCGCCCTGCTCGCCGATCACGCCATCGGCTTGGGCGCGCAGCGCGTCGCCGTGCTCGGTCGCGCGGAGTCGCCGCAGGACCGGCGCCGCCTCAACGGCATCTGCTCCATCATGGAGCGCTATCCCGATGTCGCCCTCACCGTACTCGACAGCGGCAACGTCGACCTTGCGCTCGATGGCTACGAGCTGGGGCAGAAGCTCGCCGCGCTGCCGGCCGCCGAACGTCCTGACTTCATCATCGGCCTGTCCGACGTGCTCGCCTGCGGCGCCATCGAGGGCATCGAGGCGGCGGGGCTCGCGGTGCCCGAAGATATCGCGGTGGCCGGCTGCGACGGCAACCCCCTGGCATGGAGCGGCAGCGTCCCGCTCACCACCTGCGCGCCCACCGGCTACGAGCTGGGGCGTCGCGGCGTGCTTTTCCTGATCGAGCAGATCCAGGCGGCGAAATCGGGCGAGGCCTACGCCGAGCTGATGGCCGAAAACCATCAGGCCCTGGTGAAGCCCTTCATGCTGACGCGCGCGAGCACCGTCGGGGCGACGCCGTTCCAGGTGTCAGACGCCATCGGCCTGAACCTCGGCACCTTCCTGTAGCGCGGCGCGCATGGGCCGGCATGAAGACGGGTATGACATGCCGCGGACAATAACGAGGAGGACCCGTGGAATCTCAACTTGACCAGCTTGTCGCCCTGCTCGACTCCTACGGCCGCGTTGCCGTAGGCTACTCGGGCGGTGTGGACAGCGCGTTTCTCGCCGCCGTCTGCGCGCGGCACCTGCCCGACCGCGCTGCGCTCATCCATCTGGTGAACCCCTTCATGGGCACACCCGAGCGCGCAGCCTACGAGCGCGACGCCCGGCGATTCGGCCTGCCCGTCTTTGAGATCGCCATCGACCCGCTGTCCGTCCCCGAGGTTGCCGCCAACCCCCAGGACCGCTGCTACCACTGCAAACGCGCCAGCTTCCGGGAAATCGTCGCCACGGCGCGCGAGCGCGGCTTTGACGTCGTCGTCGACGGCAGCAATGCCGACGATGCGAGCGACTTCCGCCCCGGCATGCGCGCGCTGACCGAACTCGACGTGCGCTCGCCGCTCATGGAGACCGGCTGGCACAAAGCCGAGGAGCGCGAGATGCTCAAACGCTGGGGATTCGAGGTGTGGAACATGCCGGCGGGCGCCTGCCTGGCGACGCGCATCCCCTGCGGGGAGCCGCTCGATACGGGCAAGCTCGAGCTTGTCCGGGCGTGCGAGGACGCGCTGCACGCCCATGGCTTGAAGCAGGTCCGCGTCCGCCTCGTGGCGGGTACGGTGCGCGTCGAGGCGTCTGACGAGGATCTCGCCGAAGCACGCGCGGCAGAAGGCGCCTCGCTGCCCCAAGACATCCTCGATTCGCTACGCGGCGCGGGCGCCGCCGGTATCGACCCCGTCTGGCACCGCTACACCCACGGCAGCATGAACGCCTGATCCTTTTTGTGGGACGGGCCATTTGCTCACTCGCGCGAGCGTGAATGGGCCGCGCGAAGCGCGCCGCAAGGCCGCCTCGATCCGCCCCGCTACAGCCAGCTGTGAGGCTCCATCACGACCATGCCGCCCGCGATGGCCGTCAGGTCGTCATCGTCGAGCTCGCCCTGGATCTTGTCCAGGTCGTCGATCCCCGAGCCGCTCCATGCGGGCGCCGCAGGCACCCTTTCGGGCTCGGGTGCCGCCCAGCGCTTTACGATACGCACCTCGTTCGCGCCATCGACGCGCCGGTAGAAGCACTCGTCCATGAGGCCTTTCACCATCACGATGCCAAGGCCTCCGATCGGCGCCTCCTCAACGCTATCCGCCTTCAAGGGACGCGCCGCCGCATAGTTGAACGGGTCGAACGGGACGCCCCAGTCGGTGAGCGTCACCGTGACCGCGCGCGCGTCGCCGTCGACGGTCACCGACAGCTCGATATCGCCGACCGATGCGTACGCATAGGAGGCGACGTTGACGAACAGCTCCTCCACGGCAATGCGGATGTCGTTTTTGACCTTGAGCGGGACGCCATCCACGCGGTCGAGCGCGGCGACCAGCACATCCTGCGCGATCTCCTCGTTGGCTATCACCGCTTTCAGGCGGCAGCGATCGTGCGCACGGGACGTGTCGGCAGGAGCGTCCGCGGCGGCATGCGTTGCGTCGTGCGACAACGAGCTTGCATCCATGGCGGTCCCTCCTGCATAGGGCGCGCGGGCGCCCGATATGTATCCCATGTTCTCCTTCACAAGGATACGTAAAAAAGCTCCCGCGCATCCGACAAAAAGAGCAGAAGGCGCGATTTTGGGAATAAATATCCCGTTCAAAAGGGGCCCCATGCGGCCTTCCTCTCGCCGTGAGGCGCATTCACTCTCCCATCACGCGCTTTCACTCCGCTTAACCATGCGGGAACACGACGCGCGTATAATATGGCAATCGGCTCGGGTATACCCTGATGCCGCATGGAGCCAGACGACCGTCGGGGGTATCTCATGGCAGCACATACGTCGTCATATGACGCGTCGCATCGCACGCCTGGCGACGCTGCGCCCGCAAGCAGCGCCGGCGCGCTCCAGCGTGAGCCCCTCGAGCAGCTCCCCGCAATCGTCGAGCGCGTCATCGCGTCCTATTACGCCAAGGACTACCAGCCCCTGCTCGACCGTGCGACGAGCGACTGCATCTTCATCGGCGCGGGCAACATGGTCTTCAACGGCCGGGACGACATGCTCCGCCAGCTGCCCGAGGTCGAGACCGCGCCCTCGATCTTCCTGCGCAACGCGCGCTTCGGCTTCGTCGGCCGCCCCAGCGCCGACGCGACGGACGCCACGGTATACGGCACTTACCGCCTGTTCACCGGGGCGCGCGAGCCCGTTCTTCTCGCGGCCAAACAGCGCATCACCGTCTGCTGTTCGCTGGTCGACGGCATCTGGAAGGCATACCACGTCCACTCTTCCAACGAATGGAACGAGCTGGTGGGCGAAGACGTGTTCCCGCTGCAGATCAGCATGGAGACCTACGCGTACGTGCGCGGCATCCTGCAGGCGGGCCAGCGCGCGGGCAACCTGCCCACCCGTGTCGCGCTCGGAACGAGCAAGGCGACCCGCTATGTGGACCCGACGAAGGTCCTCTATATCGAGGCCGACGGCAAGCGCAGCACGCTGCACCTTGCCGACGGCGACACGATCACGCTGAACGTCCTGCTCAACGACATCCAACCCCAGCTCCCGGGCACGTTCTTCCGCGTCCACCGCAGCTTCGTCGTCAACGCCGCCCAGGTAAGCGGCATCCGCAAGTTCAAGCTCGAGCTCTCGGACGGCACGCAGATCCCCATCCCCGAGCGCCGTTACAGCATCGTGCGCCGCGAGATGGCGCTGCGCGTCACGGGCGGCCTCGACCCCCAGAAGAGCTGACGGCACGGCGCGGCCCTGCCCGGCAAGCTCGCCGAAGCCTGATCGGTCGACGCGCCCTAGATCCACGCCTCGTTCATTCATGAATGAACGAGGGCCGTTTCGCCATTTCCGCAGGATTCGACTGTTTGACACCCCTCTTCATTCATGAATGAAGAGGCCGCGCTCGGCGAGGTGAGGCACCCCGCCGCCCGGTCGGCTGCGGCATCGCACCCATCCGACCATGTCCGATGGCAATCTGGAGAGGCGGCGCCCCTTTCATTCCCAAAATCCGCCCGTCTGTTTCCACACGCACAGCAGCGCGCCCCGGCATCCTTCATACTTGCTTCTGAACAACCGATCGCACCGCACCGCCCAACCGAGGAAGGATGTTCCATGAAGCGTCCCGAAGGATTCTGGAAGCAGCGCTGCACCTCGATCATTCGCCGCAGCGCCGTCGCGCTCTCGCTCGCCGTCGGCTTCTCGCTCGCCGCGGCTCCCGTCGCGAGCGCCCTCGAGGCGAGCCCGCTGGACAGCCACAACAGCGCGCTCAACTTCGCGTTCGACACCACCGGCGTCGACCTGCTCGCCGCAGACGAGCTGCCCGCCTCGTTCGACCTGCGCGATCGCGGCGTCGTGACACCCGTCAAGAACCAGGGTGTCTGGAGCACGTGCTGGGGATTCGCCGCCGTCGCGGCCGCCGAGACCAGCCTGCTCTCCGATCTCAACACCACCTACGAGCGAACCGGCCTCGACCTGTCGGAACGGCAGCTCGCATATTTCTCGACCACGGCCCTGCCCGATGGCGTGGAAGGCGACCGCCTCTACAACAACCAGGGCGGCGAGGGCATGCACAACGTGCTGCTCGAAGATGACGATCTTCCCGATGACGAGACCATGGAGGACATCCTCGGCTGCCAGCCGCAAAACGCCCCCCTCCTCTATGGCGGCCTCAGCGCATATGCCACCTCGCTCTATTCGTCGGGCACCGGCCCTATCCCCGAGTCGCTCGCTCCCTATCAAAACGACGAGGGCATCCTGCATCCATCGGGGAAGATGTACGCCGCGTCCGGCACCTGGGCGCTCGACGAGAGCCTCCGCCTGCAGACCGGCGCGCAGCTCGAGGAGTCCTTCATGCTCCCGTGCCCCGCCTCCTTTGACGAAGACGGCACCTATTCATACGACGAGCGCGCCACCCGCGCCATCAAAGAACAGCTTACGGAAGGCCGCGCGGTCTCGATCGCCCTCTGCGCCGACCAGTCGCACGCCATCGACGAGCTTGCCGCCGACGGCTTCATGAATGCCACGACCTGGGCCAACTACGGCTACGAATATGCGCCGGCGAACCATGCGGTCACCATCGTAGGCTGGGATGACACCTATGCGGCCGAGAACTTCGGCACCCCCGACCCCGAGACCGGCGAGGTCGACCCGTCGCATCGCCCGCCTGCCGACGGCGCATGGATCGTCAAGAACAGCTGGGGCGCCGAGAGCAGCGAGTTTCCGAACCAAGCCAGCTGGGGCGATGACGGCTACTTCTACCTCTCCTACTATGACCAGACGCTCACCATGCCCGAGGCGTTCGCCTTCGACGCCGGGCATCTGGGTACCGACGTGCTCGGGCCGTCCTACACCAACCAGTACGACTACCTCCCGACATGCAATCAGGGCGCATACAGCGCCACCGAAAGGCTCAGCGGCGCGAACGTCTTTACCGCTGAAGGCCCTCAGGTCATCGACCGGCTGTCCTGCGAGACCGTTAAGCCCAACACCACGGTCACCTACCAGCTGTATCGCCTGAACGAGGGGGCGACCGGTCCCACCGACGGCGAGCTGCTGGTCACGCTGAGCGACACCTATGAGTACGGCGGTTACCACCTCATCGAGATCCCCGAGTCGGACCACGACAAAACGCGCATGGCGACCGGCGAGCGTTTCTCGGTCGTCGTGACCGAGTACTGCAACGACGACGCGACCTACTACGTCCCCCTGCAGGCTCAAGTCAGCAAGCAGCAGCGCGACGCACAGGTCGCCGGCCTCTACGCCCAGGAAAACGAGACGCATGCGCTCGCGGACAAGGCCGCCGAGAGCATCTCCGCGCGCTATTTCGACGAGCATGAGGGCGCGACGGATGAGGATTATCAAGCCTGGGCGCAGGAAAACGCACAGGCCATCCAGGACGAGATCGACGACTACGTCACCGTGCAGATCGAGGCGATGGCGCCCGTCTATGGGCAAAGCGTCATCAACCGGGGAGAGAGCTTCGTTTTCGACAGCGAGGAGGTGCTCGACTGGAACGATGCGATCGCCGATTTCCTCACCGAGGAGGAGCTCGCGCTGTGGGCCTTCGACAATCTGCCGTACAAGGCCTATGGCACCGCAGTCGAGCCGCCGTTTGCCGACATCCCCGCCGACGCGTGGTACTTCGAGGCGGTCGAGTACGCCAAGGAGCACGGCTACATGCACGGCTACGACGATACGGGCCTGTTCGATCCCGAAGCCACCGTCACGCGCGAGCAGGCGGCGTGCGTCATGTACAACTGGCTCGGCAACGGCGCCAAGGTCGAAGCCGCCGACCTGGACGACATCGTGCAGGGCACGTACTACAGCGACGCCGTCAACTGGGCCGTCAAGAACAAGATCATGAACGGCTACGGCAACGGCACCTTCGGCGTGGGCGACTCGCTCACCCGCGAGCAGTTCGCCTGCATCCTGGCCAACGCGCTTGCCGCCGAGCCTGGGGATGTGGGGGCAATCGAGGGCATGCTGGGGGCCGACCGGGTTTCCGACTGGAAAGCGGCGTCGCCTGGGCGGTCGAGCACGGCGTCATGAACGGTGTCGAGACCGAGGACGGCCAGCGCGACCTGCAGCCGCAGACGAGCGTGAGCCGCGCACAGATCGCCGCGTTCGTCATGAACTTCCTGGAAAGCGGCGTCGCATAGCGCGTATGAGCGGGCGGCCCCGCAGGGCCGCCCCCGGTGCAAATCGGGGACGTACCTTCCGCATGCACTCTTGCACACTTTGGCGTGCAAGAGTGCATGCGGAAGGTACGTCCCCGATTTGCACCGGGGCGGGCGCTCGGCAGTTGTCTTCTCGGCGTGAAGAAAACGTAAGGCCTTCCTGATACTTTGACTTCCGCCGCGATTTTGCTGAGCCCTTGCGGTATCGTGAGCGCGGCCAAAACGTGGCCGGGAAACGCTGACCAATTTCTTTCGCGCCCGGCGGCGCCGTAATGAGACGGATACGGACAAAGATATGGCAAGGCTGCGCCCGAGCAGCCTGAACGTGCAAGCGCTCGCACAGGAGCAGCTGACACGAAAGAGATTGCTCAACATTTCCTCAAGTTACCGCAACGGAAGGGGGCATCCATGGTCGAGTGCTTCATGACCGGACTTGATGGCATCACAACGAAAATCGATAATCCGGAACCCGGGTGCTGGGTCAACGTCGTCAATCCCTCACCCGATGAGACGTCGTGGCTCGAGGACACCGTCGGCATCGTGCCGGAATTCGTGCGCTCCGCCCTCGACGAGGAGGAGATCTCACACATCGACTACGACGAGGACGTCAACCAGACCCTCGTCATTGTCGACTACCCGAGCGCCGAAGACGTCGAGGACATGCAGGATCCCTCGATGCTGCAGTACACCACGCTGCCCATCTCGATCATATTTCTGCGCAATCAGAACATCATCGTGACGGTCAGCCTGCAGGAAAGCCCGATCGTGCAGGATATGGCCTCCGGTCGCGTCCGTCAGGTCAACACCCGCATGCGCACGCGCTTTTTGCTGCAGATGCTGCTGCGCATCTCGCAGAGCTACCTGGTGTGCCTGCGCCGCATCGACCGCCTGTCGACCAAAACCGAGCAGCACCTGTACGGCTCCATGCGCAACGAGGAGCTGCTGCAGATGCTGTCGCTCGAGAAGTCGCTCGTCTACTTCTCCACATCGCTCAAATCCGCCGAGGTCACGCTCAACAAGATCATGCACGGCCACATGATCACCCTCTATGAGGAGGATCAGGACCTCATGGAGGACGTCATGATCGAGGTCCATCAGGCCCAGGAGATGTGCAACATCTACAGCAACATCCTGTCGGGCACCATGGACGCCTACGCGAGCGTGATCTCCAACAACCTGAACATCGTCATGAAGGTGCTGACGGTCATCACCATCGTGATGGCCATCCCCAACATCGTCTTCGGCTTCTACGGCATGAACGTGGGCCTGCCGTTCGAGGGCCTTCCCTTTGTGGACTCGTGGCTGTTCCCGACGCTGCTGGCCGTTGCGTCCTGCCTGGTCGCAGCCTACATCTTCAAGCGCAAGGGGCTCTGGCGCTAGAGATAGCTGCCTTCGTCGCGGCCGGCGCGGATGGCACGGCCGGACCTCATCCATCCATGGAATCGGCTCGGAGATGCTGCGGTGTTTGCGCGTCCGTGGTAGAGTTGCTTCCAAATGAAAGGAGCACTTGTGACATCTCTGTGCCAGCGCGCCGGTGCCGTCGCGGCATCTGCGGCTTTTGCCCTCGTTCTCGGCGGCGCCTTCGCCCAGCCCGCGTGGGCCAGCTCGTTTATCGACGTTCCCGCAGGCCATTGGGCTGAAATCTCCGGTGTGATCGACGATGCCGTCGAGCAGGGCATCATCAAGGGAGACAACGGATACCTGCGCCCTGACGACCAGGTCACGCGCGCCGAGGTCGCCACGATGCTCATGCGCATCGCCGGCGTGTCCGCAGGCGAGTTCCCCGATACCAACGAGACCCCGTTTGTCGACCTTTCTGACGGACAGTGGTACACCGCCTCCGTCAACTGGGCCTACGAGGCCGGCGTCATCAGCGGAACCCGAGGCTACGTGCGCCCCGAAGCCGCCGTCTCCCGCGAGGAGCTCGCGTGCATGCTCGGCAACTTCATGACCAGCGTCACCGGGACCTCCCTGAGCGGCGACGCCTCCCGCCTGAATGCGTATTCCGACCGCGGCTCGATCAACAGCTGGGCGCTCCAGAGCATGGTGTGGGCCGTCGACTCCGGCATCCTGGGCGGCAGCGCGCAGCTGATGCCGACGGCGAGCGCAAGCCGCGCCGAAGCCGCCAAGATGCTCGTCGTGTTCAACGGGATTCTGGACGATTTCGAGAACGCGCCCGCAGACGACGACATCATCGACGGCTCCGTCGGAGACGACACCAGCGCGGTCGGCACCGCTGCGGTCGAACTCGCGCTGCAGTACGAGGGTTTCCCGTACGCATACGGCGGCGACTCGCCCGAGGAGGGTTTCGACTGCTCCGGCCTGGTCTATTACGTCTACAGCCGTCTGGGCTACACCCTGCCGCACGGCTCGAACAGCCAGCTCGACTACTTCAGGGAGCATGCGACCCGCTTTGTGACCGACGAGGACGACCTGCACTACGGCGACGTCGTCTTCTTCCCCGGTCACGTGGCGTTCTACGTGGGCGACGGCATCTGCTTCGGCGCCCGCAAACCCGGCACGCCGGCGAGCGAGTGCCCCATGTACGCCTTCGGTGAGTTCCTGGGCGGCGGGCAGCTGTAACGCGGCCGCCCGCGCCGTCTTCACTCAGCCGCGCGCTACGAGCGGGGCATCCGTCTCGCCTGCGCACCCATCGGTATCGATATCCCCGCCCTCGAGCAGCAGGGCGATGTCGGCATGGAAGGCCAAGCCTTTCGAGGAGAGCTCCAGCTCCCCTCCGGTCACGGCAATCGACGCATTGGTGTGCAGCGCGTCGCGCTCGGCATCGATGGCGAGCGCACCACCCGCCACCAGCAGATTCGATTCGGTGCTGATACCATCGTCACCCGCAGAGAGCGCCACCGACCCGCCGGAGAGGTAGGCGAACCCGGTCTTAGGATCGTCCTCGTCCTTCACATGGATACCGTCTTTACCGGAAGATACCGCCAGCTCGGTCCCCTCGCCCACACGCACGCTCTTGCGCGCCTTCACGCCATGCCGGGCCGCGGTCACCGCGAAGCTGCCGCCGCAGAAGGCGAGGTCGCGGTTGCACACGATACCGTGCCCCGCAGGCGAGCTCACCGTGAGCGCGCCTGACCCGTTGAACGTGAGGTCGCGGCGCGAGAAGACCGCACCGTCCACGTTCACGTCGTCAATGGGCTGGAAGGCGCCCTTGTTGGCAAGCATGCTCTCGCTGCCCTGCTCGAGCGTGACGTACACCTTGTCGGCCTCAAGCACGAGCAGAGCGGCCGAATTCGAGCTTGTCACCCGCGCGCCATCGAACACAAGATGCACCTTGGCGTCCTCGGGCGCGTCGACGACGATCGAGCCGTCCTGCAGCATCCCGGAAACGCGATAGGTCCCCGCTTCCCGAATCGTGACGACCGGTCCGGACGCGTCGACCGCCTCGTCCGAGCACGTCGCCCCCGTACCGTCCAACAGAATATCGACGACCTCGTCCGCCGCAAAGGAGACATCCCAGTCGCGTTCTGAGAACATCTTGTCGTCGGTGGCATCGTGAACCTCTGAGCGAAGAGCCTCGAGCACCTCCTTCTCGGCAGCAGAGCCCTGCTGTTCGATGGCGGGCGCATCGGTTGCTGCAGACCCGGCGACATCATTGCCGGAGCAGCCGGCCAGCAGCGCAAGCGACGCCAACGTGATCGCAATCGCACGCGTCCCCTTCATGCGCGCTCCCCTCCTGCCATGAGGTACCATATCCGTCGAGGAGGAACCATGACCGATCTCGCCAAACCCCCTGTTATCCATCCTAGCGCATTCGTCGCCGAGGGAGCTGTCATCAGCGGCGACGTGACGCTGGAGCGCGATGTGAGCATCTGGCACAACGCCGTGCTGCGCGCCGACTGCGACCGCATCGTCGTCGGTGCGGGCAGCAACATCCAGGACGGCTGCGTCGTCCACGAAGATCACGGCAAGCCCGTGGTCATCGGGCGCGACGTGACCGTCGGGCACGGGGCGATCATCCACGGCTGCACCATCGGTGACGGCACGCTCGTCGGCATGGGCGCCATCGTGCTCAACGGCGCGCAGGTCGGGGCGGGATGCACCATCGGAGCGGGCGCGCTCGTCACGCAGGGCACCGTCATCCCCGACGGCTTCCTGGCGTTCGGAAGCCCGGCGCGCGTCGTCCGCAAGCTCACTGAACAGGAGCAGGAAGCCAATATCCGCGGCGCCCACCGCTATGCCGAGGAAGCGCGCCTCCTGCGGGATGACGAAGGGCGCTGATCCATCCGCCGCAGTGCATATCGGGGGACGTACCTTCCGCATGCAAGGGGCGCGTCGAAAGCGCGCCCCTTGCATGCGGAAGGTACGTC
>DGYMJ06203__coassemble_589_pt1 | contig 20501 bp, 17 predicted proteins | sample DGYMJ06203__metabat2_high_PE_015 | metagenome-assembled genome bin DGYMJ06203
CGCACTCCTCGTGCGTGCGCTGTACGAGGTCGTAGATCTTGCGCTGCTCGTCGGTGGGCTCGCCCAGAACGACGGTACGGGTCATGTCGCTGCGGTAGTCGCGATAGCCCGCGCCGTAATCCATCAGCACGAAGTCGCCCTTCTGGACCACGCGGTCGCTCGGCACCGCATGCGGGTTAGCCGTGTTGGGACCGCTCGCCACGATGGAGCCGAACGCCAGGGAGTCGGCACCGTTGTTGAACATGAAGCTCTCGAGCTCGGTGCGAATCTGCTTCTCGGTCAGACCGGGCTTGATGTAGTCGAGCATGTGCTGGAACGCGAGGTCGGTGATCGCCTGCGCATGGCGCATGAGCTCGATCTCCTCGGCGTCCTTGATCGAGCGCATGCGGCGGATGTCGCCGTGCATCTGGGGTAAGGACGCGGCGATGGAGCGATCTTCGAGACCGCGCAGGATGCCCTGATAGAACGACAGCTGCATGTCGTCCTCGATAGCGATAACGCGGCTGCGGGTCTCCAGCGCGCGCTGGGCGACCCAGCCGGGGATGTCGAAGCCGTCCATGTCGATCTGCCAGGGGCTTCCCTCGGGCATGTTCTCGGCAAAGCTGTTGAAGTAGCGCGAATCGGTGTGCAGGTAGCAGGCATCATGGGTGATGAAGGCCGCGTGGGGGAACTCGAAGGTGTAGTCGAACACGCCCGTCGCGCCGGTCAGCCAGCGGAGGTTCGCCTCGTCGCGCACGACCACGGCATCGTAGCCGCGCTCCTCCATCAGCGAACGAAGGCGGGAGATACGGCCCGCAGGGCCATTGAGAACGTCGGTCATAGACCGCTCCTTTCACGTGAACCGGTACCGCCCGCCATACTACACCCTCTGTTCCGCGCATGCATCTGCCAGCTTGGAAGAGGGGCCTTGGAGCTACTCCGCATCCCCTTCCTCAAGCAGCTCCGCACGCGACGCCAGATACGCCTCGGCATGGCGCCGCAAGATGTCCTCGTCGACCTTGGAGAGGCGGATGGAACCGGGATTCTTCGGCAGGGAGAGCATGAAGCGATTCGAGCGGACGAAGCGCGCATCGTGAAGCGCCGCGATGAACCGGTCGACATCGAGCTTGAACGGCAGCTCCTCGATCCCCAGGTCGTCCAGGCGGTCATCCTGCTCGAAAACAAGATCGACGTCGAGGCCGCACGCATCATGCGCAAGGCGCGCCTCGAATCGCAGACCCTCGGCATACAGGAGGTAGTCGGGCACGTCATCCCCCAGGCACGCGCGGAGCGCATGCATCGTCGTGACGCCATAATTCACGGCGTTGCGCGCCGAGGGGTTTGCCGAGCGAACCGCGGAGGCTCGGGCCGTCTGGGTATTGCACAGCGCGTCGATCAGGGGAATCTCAATGCCGTCGACGATTCCGTCGATCTTCTCGGCGAACTGATCCCAGATGCGGCGGGACTGCGCGAACGCGGAGGAAAGCAGCAGCGCATACCCCATGCCGACCTGGTCGATGGCCTTGCCGACGACAAGATCGATATCGCAGACGATCATGTCCCATCCGGGCTGGATGGAGATCATCTCGCGGGAGGAGCCGGCATCGAGGGCGCGCATGGACGTGGAGATCGTGCACATGGCGTCGAGCGTGAAGGGGATGGCGAGAGCCGAGGTGCCCGAGCACCAGGTCCGCGTGCAGAAGGACACGACCGAGCACACCTCTACCCCGCCGACCGCGACGAGCAGGTCGTCAGCGGTGATGTGGCGAGCCTCCATCGTGGCGAACACGCGCTGCGCAGTCTCGATCGAGGCGATAGAGGCCACGTCCGCAAGGGACATGAACTCGACGGCATAGCCCGTGTCCACCAGCGCGCGCCTGACGCACTCGAGGTTCTCCTCGGCAGGAAGCGCATCATGCACCAGAAGCGCGCGCTTGGGCTCCCCCGCGATGCTCTTGATGAGCCGCGGGAGGTCCTCAAGGGCACCGGACCCGATGCGGAAATCGGTGCACGTCTTACCAAAGTTCACCAGCTGACGCCGAATGGTCATAACAATCCACGCTCCAAAAGCATTTCTGCACAGAGATAGGTAACTTCCTTGAACGATTTGCCGCGAATGTCGACCGTGAAGTCCGCGGCCTGCTGATACAGGGGCCGGCGATGCTCGAGCAGGCGCGCGGCGTGCTCATCCGAGCGAAAATCCGGCCTCGTGTCGCGGCGCCTGATCTGTCGCAGGGAATCGTCGATATCGCCATCGAGGTACACGCAGTAGCCCATCTGGCCGATGAGCTCGATGTTGCACGGCGTCTCGACGATGCCGCCCCCGCAGGACACGAGCAGGCTGCGGTCGCATGCCAGGGAGCCCAGCGCCTCGGTCTCCAGCTGACGGAACGCCTGCTCGCCCTCGAGCTCGAAGATACGGGAGACCGACAGTCCTCGCCGACGCTCGACAAGCCGGTCGGTATCGACGTAGCGCCGATTGAACAGCATGCCGAGATTCCGCGCGAGGGTCGATTTGCCCGCGCCGAGGAATCCGACGAAGAAGATGTGGTCGCACCCCCGTTTCATCGTGCCCGTCATGACCGCCTACTCCTCGCACGTAAGATCGCGCAGCGCGCGACGCTCAAAGATGCGGAAGATCTGCGTGTACCACAGGTCGACCTCGGTTTGCGGCTTCACGAGAATCGTGTCCACGCCGGCGAAGTTGCCGGCCCAGACATCGGTATACAGCTGATCGCCGATGAGCACGGCCTCCTCGGCGGTGCGGCCCATGCGCCTGAGCGCCGCGCGCAACGCGAAGGGGGCGGGCTTCATGGCATGGCTGATGGCATCCAAGCCGAGCTCGGACGCAGACCGCATGACCTGATCGCGATGCCAGTTGTTGGAAACCATGTAGAGCGCGAACCCCTTGTCGCGAGCACGATCGAGCCATGCGCATATCTCCGCAGGAGCCGTCTTGCGGTCTCGGGGAACCAGCGTGTTGTCGCGATCGAGCATGATGGCCCGCTTGCCCTGAGCCCAGAGCTCATCCAGGTCGATGCGGTCGACAGAGGCTACGTAGCGTTTCGGTGAAAAGATCCTCATTGCAGCGACTCCGCGTATTCCTCGCTGTCGGCCTCGAACTGCTCGTAGTCGGAGCTGAACTTATGGGACCCGTCGCCTGCGGCCGAGGCCACGTAGTACAGGTAGTCGGTGTCATCGGGGTTCAGTGCGGCCGAGATGGAGGAGATGCTCGGGCTGCAGATGGGACCAGGGGTCAGGCCGTAATTCGTATAGACGTTGTAGGGGGAATCGATCTCAAGGTCGCTGTAGGTGACCGGGTCGCTGCCGCCCCCGCGCGCATAGACGATTGCCGCATCGATCTGAAGCGGCATATCGATGGCGAGACGGTTGTAGATGACGCTCGCGACCGTGGGGCGCTCGGACTCCACGGCGGTCTCGCGCTCGATCAGAGACGCCATCGTGACGATCTGCTGCGCAGTCAGGCCCGAGGGTCCCGCGTTCAGATCCAACGAAGAGGTCTCAGTCACGAACTGATCGAGCTGCGCCCGGATGATCTCATCAGCGGTCGGGACATCCGTGAAGGAATAGGTCTTGGGATACAGGTACCCTTCGAGCGAGTCATCGTACGCGCCCTCCAAAAACGGGTAGTCGGCCGCGTAGTTGGACGCCTTCGCCTGAGCGATGAACTCATCGGCGGAGATGCCGAACGTCTCCTCGACGCGCGCCGCCGTCTGCGCGACGGTCAGGCCCTCCTGGATAGTGATCTTGTTGCCCTCGACGTTCGGACCGTCGACGAGCTGCGAAACGACCTCTTCGGGATCCTGGCCGGTATACAGGATGTAATCGCCCGGTTTGAGCGACATCGATGCATCGAGCCGGTTCACGGCGGCGTAATAATCCTTCGGGTTGTCGATGATGTGGTTCTGGGCGAGGATGGCGGCGATGTCGTCTCCCGATGCGCCCTCAGGGATCGTGAGCTGCACCTCCTGCCCGGCCTCGAGGGCAGGCTGCCCGCCCCCGAGCAGCTCGGAGACACGGGGGACGACCACGAACACGAGGGCGGCGACCACGGCCAGGGCGACGACGATGCCGACGATGACCTTGATCGGCGATCCGCCTCGGCGCGCAGAGGACGACTGAGCGGCGTATCGGGAACGCGTCGCAGGCTGCACGGGACGCGGGTTCGGGCGCACGTCCGTCTGGGACGTGCGGAACCTGGCTCCAGACGCCTGCTGCCGATGGGCAGCAGGCTGGGCGCCCGCAGAGCGGAACCGCGAACCGCCCGAGGCGGGACGGGCCGCTCGAGGGGAGCCCGGCTGGGTGTGCATACGACGGCGCGAATCGCCGGAATTCTCGTTAGGCACAGTCGTCCTTTCCGTTCTGGGCATCGAGCCACGCCTGCAGGATCAGCGAGGCGGCGACCATGTCGACCTTGCCGCGCATCTTTCGCTCCGAAAGGCCGTTTTCACGCAAGATGCGCTTGGCCTCGCGCGAGCTCAACCGCTCGTCGGCAAAGACGAGGGGCAGATCCAGGGCATCGGCGATCTGGCGACCGACCGAGATGACGCGCTCGGCTTGGGGTCCGTCCTCCCCCGCCATCGTCTGCGGACGGCCGCACACGATGATATCGGGTTCGTGATCCTCGACGATCTGCCTGAAGCTCCGGGCCATCGAGGTAACCTCGATGGCCGGAAGGACCTTGACGGGCAGCGCCACGCGACCGCTCCGGTCGGACACGGCGATGCCGATGCGGACCTGTCCTATGTCGAGCGCGAGCGCGACCATGGTCTACAGGCCGAGCTGGACGCGAGCCGCATCGAGCGCGGCCTGGATACCGGATGCGTCCTTACCGCCGGCCTGGGCCATGGTCGGACGACCGCCGCCGCATCCGTCGACGCACGGAGCGATCGCCTTGATGACGTCGCCCGCCTTGAACCCGGCGGCGACGGCCTCGTCGGTGGCGGCGGCGAGAAGCGCGGGCGTGCCCTTCTCGGTGACCGTCGCGAGCACGCATGCGGCAGGGCCGGCGACCTTCTGGCGGATGGTGTCCCACACGTTGCGGAGCTCAGCGCCCTCAAGGCCGCTCAGCTGGGCGATCACGAGCTTGTAGGAGCCCATGTCCTGCGCGTTGTCCACCGCGGAGCCGATCGCATCGGAAGCGCCGCCGGTCAGCGCGGCCTTAAGCTTCTGGTTGGCGTCGTGCAGGCTCTGCTGCAGCGCGGCGACGCGATCGACGACCTCGTCGTCACGGCACTTGAGCGCAGAGGCCGCCTGCGAGAGCATCCGCTCCTTCTCCTCGAGATACTTCATGGCGCCCATGCTCGTCACCGCCTCGATGCGACGGACGTTGCTTCCCGTCGAGGACTCGGAGACGATGCGGAACAGGCCGATTTCCGCGGTGTTGCGGGCATGCGTGCCGCCGCACAGCTCGCGGGAGAAGGGACGCTCCTCCTCGCCCACGGACACGACGCGGACGACGTCGCCGTACTTCTCGCCGAACAGCGCGACGGCACCGGAGGCGCGCGCCTCGTCGATGCTCATGACGCGCGTGACGATCGGCTTGGCGGCGAAAATCTCGCGGTTGACGATGTCCTCGATGCGGGCGAGCTCATCGGTGGAGACGGCCTCGAAGTGCGTGAAGTCGAAACGCAGACGGTGGTCGTCGAGCTGGGATCCCGCCTGGTTGACGTGATCGCCGAGCACCTGCTTGAGCGCAGCATCAAGCAGGTGAGTCGCGGTGTGGTTGCGGCGGATGAGCTCACGGCGGTCAACGTCGATGGCGGCAAGGACGCTGTCGCCCACCGAGATGGTGCCCTCGCCGACGACGCCGTGGTGGGCGTACAGGCCGTGATGGGCACGGGTATCGGAAACCGCGAGCGCGCACGCGTCGGAGGCGATGTGGCCGGAATCGCCGACCTGACCGCCCATCTCGGCGTAGAACGGCGTGCGGTCGAGCACGACGTCGACCTCCTGGCCGGCGTCCGCATGGGCCACGGACTCGCCGCCGGAGACGATCGCGACGACGCGCGCGTCCTCGATGCGGTCCGCGTCGTAGCCGACGAACTCGGTCTCGGCGATCTCATCGGTGAGCTCGGTCCAGACGTCGTTGAACGTGCCCCAAGCGTCGCCCTTCACGTTGGCGCGCGCACGCTCGCGCTGAGCCTCCATCTCGCGGTTGAAGCCCTCGATGTCGACCGTATGGCCGGCGCCCTCGGCGATCTCCACCGTCAGGTCGATGGGGAAGCCGAAGGTGTCGTGCAGCATGAAGGCGGAGGCGCCGTCCAGCGTCTCGCCCTCACCCAGCTTGGCGAGAGCGTCGTCGAGGTAGACGCGGCCGTTGTCGAGCGTCGTGGAGAAACGCTCCTCCTCGGCGTTGACGATGCCCTTGACGAGCGTGACGTTCTTCAGCAGCTCGGGATAGGCATCGCCCATGAGCTCGTTCACGCGGTCGATGAAACGCGCGAGGAACGGCTCGGTCACGCCGAGCAGGCGGCCGTGGAAGACGGCGCGACGGAGCAGGCGGCGCAGCACGTAGCCGCGGCCCTCGTTGCCCGGCAGAATGCCGTCGGAGATCATGAAGTCGACGGAGCGCGCATGGTCGGCGATGATGCGCAGCGAGCGGCTCGGCCCCTCGTAGTCGTCGCTCACGTAGGCCACGCCGGAGATCTCCTCGCCGAGCCTGATGAGCCCCTGCATGATGTCGCTGTCGAAGAAGGAGGTCTTGCCCTGCATGATGGCGCTCATGCGCTCGAGGCCCATGCCGGTGTCGAGGTTGCGGTGCGGCAGCTCCGGCATGGAGCCGTCCTCCTGGCGGTCGAACTGCGTGAACACGAGGTTCCAGTACTCGAGGAAGCGGTCGCAGTCGCAGCCCGGGGCGCAGTCGGGGCGCCCGCAGCCCACGTCCTCGCCCATGTCGTAGTAGATCTCGGAGCACGGGCCGCACGGGCCGGTGGGGCCCGCCGCCCAGAAGTTGTCGTCGGCGCCCAGGCGCGAGATGTGGTCCTCGGCCACGCCGAGCTTGCGCCAGATGCCGTAGGTCTCGTCGTCGTCGGTGAACACGGTGAAGTGCAGGCGCTCCATGGGCAGGTGGAAGACCTCGGTCGACAGCTCGAGGGCCCAGGCGCAGGCCTGCTCCTTGGACACGCCGCCGAAGGAGAAGTTGCCGAGCATCTCGAAGAAGCTCGCATGGCGGCCGTCGGAGCCGATGATGTCGATGTCGTTGGTGCGGACGCACTTCTGGCACGAGGTGGCGCCGATCTCGTGCATGGTCTTCTTGCCCTGGTAGTACTGCTTGAACTGGTTCATGCCCGCGTTGGCGAGCAGCAGGGAGGGATCATCGGGGATCAGCGAAGAGCTGGGGAACAGCTTGCAGCCGCGATCCTCGAAGAACTTGAGGAACGCAGAGCGAATCTCCGCGGTAGTCATGGTGGGAACAGCAGCGGTCATGTCGCATTCTCCTTGGTTCATATGCGTCAGATAGGCGTAAACGCACATAGCTTAGCAGACATTGCACGCATCGGATAAGCTTGGGCCGCAGGGAACAAAAGCACCATGACGGACGGGCGAAGGGAACAGGGCCGATCCAAGAAGCTCCGGCCTCAGGCATCGATAGCGCCGGCAACATCGCAGAACGTAATGAGCCCCTGGCATGCGTACTGCCAAGGGCTCATGCTGATACCGCATTCATCCGGAAGCACCCAAGAGGGTCGAGGCCTAGTGCTGGGGCCGGTCCTCCTTGTGTTCGGGGTCTTTCTTGTCCGCCTGGTCGTCCGGCATGCCGAAGGGCATGAGCTCGGAGAGCTTGGCCCACGGGTTGTCGAGCTCGGGCTTGGGCAGCGCCGTCGCGTCGGAGATGACGTCGTCGGGAAGCAGCTCGGAATCGGCGACGAAGCTGTCGTCGCCCAGGGCGTCGAAGGCGGGGACGGGATTCCCCTGCTCATCGCGATACGGCGTGCCCTGGAAGATCGCCCCATCGTAATTGACGAGCTGCCGCTTCGTGTTCTTCTCGAAGTAGAAGATGAACAGGCCCTTGAGCGCCGCGCACAGAGGAATGGCGATGACCATGCCGAGCGGCCCCATCAGGGCCGAGCCGATCACGATGGCGGACAGGCTCATGGCGGGATGCACCTGGACGGTCGACTGCATAATCTTCGGGCTGAGCACGTTATCGGTGACGTTCTGCGCGATGACGACGAGCACGAGCGTCCACAGGGCCTTCGCCGGACCGTAGAAAAACGCGATCAGCACGGCGATGAACGCCGAGAACACGGGGCCGACGACGGGGATCAGGTGGAACAGCGCTGTCAACACGCCCATCAACCCCGCGTACGGGTGCCCGATCACGAGCAGCCCCACGAACACGATAACGCCGTTGATGATCGAGGTGATGACCTGCGAGCGCATGTAGCCGCCGACCGAGCGGGACAGGATCGCCACGATGAACCGGTAGTCGTCCTCCTTGCTGTCGCCGAGCGCAAAACCGATCTCGCCGTGGATCTTGGGGTAGTCGCGCGCGAGCCAGTACGCGAGCACCAGCCCGAGGAACACCGTGAACAGCGTGTTGGCGAAGCCGCCGATCGCGGGCATCACACCGCGACCGAGCTCCGCCGCAAGGTCCGTCACGAAGCTGGTGGCGGTGCTTTGCAGCGAGGAGAGCAGGTCGTTCAGTCCGCTGAACATATCGGAGGACGTGAGCGAGCGGAAGTTGCTGATCAGATCCTGAATCCATGCGGACAGCGAGGAGAAATACCGCGGCATCTGGTTGAGCACGTCGACGAGCTGCTCCACGAGCATGGGCAGAAGCAGCGTGAACATCAAGATGACCGCGGCTATGACGACGAGCAGGCCGATGAGCGCCCCGAAGCCGCGAGGGATCCCGCGGTGCTCAAGGGTGTTCACGATGGGCGATGCCACGAACGCGATCAGGGAGCCGATCGCCAGAAACTCGACGACGGGCCCGAGCACGCCGATGACGTTCAGCAGCATGGCTCCGATAACGAGCAGACCGACCACGGCCCAGATTCTCAGGGCGGCCAGACGGGTGTCGCGCAGGACGCGATCGTCTTGCCCGGGCATGTCGACGTGGGAACTCATCGCTTACCCATGACTCCTTCGGGATCGATCTTGTCCTGGATCTTCTTGAGCGTGCGGCGAAGCAGGCGCGACACCTGGACCTGGGACACGCCGAGCTTCTCGGCGATCTCAATCTGGGTCATGCCCTTCAAGAAGCGCATCTCGATGACCTCGCGCTCGCGCGGCGAAAAGGACTTGAGCGCCTCCTCGATGACCAGACGGTCGTCGGTAAAAGTCAGCGCACTATCCTCGGAGGCGTAGCGGTCGAGGACAGAGGGCGTGTCTTCGGAATCGGAGCTGCCGGGAGCCTCGAGCGGCACCGAGGTGTAGGCGGAAGAGGACTCCATGGCCTCCAGCACCTCGTCTGCCGACGCACCGAGATAGTCGGCGATCTCGTCGACCGTCGGGGAGCGCTGCAGCTGGGTGGTGAGCGTGTCGGTCGCCTGGTTCACTTTCGCGGAAAGCTCCTGCAGGCGACGCGGGACACGGACGCTCCAACCTTTGTCGCGGAAGTGACGTTTGATCTCGCCCAGGATGGTCGGGGTCGCATACGTCGTGAACTCGAGGCCGCGATCGGGATCGAAGCGGTCGATGGCCTTGAGCAGGCCGAGGTACCCGACCTGCATGAGGTCGTCGAGCGGCTCGCCGCGGTTTTTGAACTTGTTCGCAAGGAACCGCACGAGGTTGAGGTGGGACATCACGAGCTTTTCACGGGCGTCCATGTCGCCGTTCTCCTTGTAGCGGCGGAAGAGCTCGTGCGTCTTCTCCTTATCCCATGCAGCCTTGCCCGAAGGGGTCTTATCGGCCATTACACATCTGCTTTCAACATCAGGTGAAGCGCGGAGGGGTTCTCACGCTTCTCGTAGGAATCGCACACCGCGCCCAGGATCAGATCCGCGTACACAGAGGTCTCGGTGTCGACGGAGATCTCATCGAAGGCGACGTCACCGAGCTCGAAGGTCATGGCGACGTGCTCGTCATCGACCTCGAACGAGATGGGAAGCTCCCCCATGGGCTTTGCCGCGCACGCGTAGATGAATGCCTCCTCGGCGGCCATGCGGATGTCTTCGACCCGGTCAACCGACATGGAGCTGAGCATAGCGACGTTTGCCGCCGTCATGCGCACGAGCCGTGCGAGATGCGGATCGGCGGAGACGGTCAAACGAATAGGCGCTGGCGCATTATTCATTGGTGTCCTCCTGAGTGGATGGGGCGGACGCCGGGGCGGAGCCGTCCGAATAGGTGTAATACTGGGGCACGGCGCGCTTCGGCGACTCATCGTCGGCAGCATCACGCTGCTCGTCTGCGCTCGGAACCGCTGCCGGCTCCCCCGTCTGCTCGGTCAAGGTGCGCTCCCCCGTTGCGGGCGGCTCGACGTTCTTGCCGAAGAACTTGTGCACGCGCTCGGTTGCGGCGGTGGCCACGCTCGACACCGCATTGGACGCGCTCGACATTCCCGCCGTCACATCGGAGATGTCGCGCAGCACGCCATTGACCTCGATCAGGTCCGCCGACAGCGCCTCGACCGCGATGCTGCCCTGCTTGAGCAGCGGCTCGATCTGGGAAATGGCGGGCTGGGCCCCATCGAGCGTCTCGTTGACGCGATCGAGCACGGGCTTGATCTCGTCAACCGTCACCTCGAGCTTCTTGACGAGCGGGACCGCGCTTTCAACAGTGGAATCGATATGCTGAATGACGGGCTGCACGTCGCCAAGCGTCTTATCGATGGCCGACACGGTGGAGCGTGCGCGCCTCAACGTCAGCGCGAGCTCGATGACGGCCCAGACACCCACCAAGGCGAGCACGATCAACACGATCTGCAGAGGTTCCATGATGCCTCCTGTACATAGCGACAAGGCGCCTCGGCCGAGGCACCTTACCTGATACTACCCGACCGCGCCGAATCCATGCGCCAGAAGTCGGAGAACCGTCGCGCCGTCGGCACAACAACAGACCGGCTCAGTCGACCAGGGGGCCCTTGCCGCTCCGGTCGCGCGCGGACTGCTCGAAGCGGTACTGCTCCCATCCGCGTCCCGCCGGTTTCCAGAACGCACCGCGCTCAAGGCCCTCGGGAAGATAGCGCTGCTCGACCCAGCCCGCGGGATAATCGTGCGGATACAGATAGGGGCCGTAGGAGTCGGATCCCGGACGGTGCCGATCGCGCAGGTGGTTGGGGACCTCCCGCTGCCCGCTCGTGCGAACGTCCTCCAGGGCCGCGTCGATCGCCGCCTCGCACGCGTTGCTTTTCGGGGCGAGCGCGTTGTAGAGGGCGGCCTGGGCCAAGTTGATGCGGCACTCGGGATACCCAATGACCTCGGCCGCCTTGAAGGCCGCCTCCGCGATAAGGAACGCCTGGGGGTCCGCATTGCCGATATCCTCGGATGCCTGGATCATGATGCGGCGCGCGATGAACTTCGGGTCCTCGCCTGCGTCGATCATACGGGCGAGCCAGTAGATCGTGGCATCCGGGTCGCTGCCGCGCATGGACTTGATGAACGCGGAGATGATGTCGTAATGCATGTCCCCGCTCTTATCGTACGAAAGGCCACGGCGAGGGTTGGCCATGCGCACGTCATCGAGCGTGATGGGCACCGGGACCCCGTCCGATGCGGCGGCGTCGGATTCCGGCCTGGTCACGGCGATCTCGCTTGCGAGCTCGAGCGTCGTCAACGCGCTGCGGGCATCCCCCGCGGCAAGCGTGCAGATGGACGAGACGACCTCGTCGTCGAGCGAGAACCTGCCCGCAAGCCCGCGTTCGTCCTCGCACGCGCGGCGGACGAGCACGGCGACGTCATCGTCGGAAAGATGCTCGAGCTCCACGACGCGGCTGCGGGAGAGCAGGGCCGAGTTGACCTCGAAATACGGGTTCTCCGTCGTGGCGCCGATCATGATCACCGTTCGGTTTTCCACCGCGTGCAGCAGGGCATCCTGCTGGGAGCGGGAGAACCGGTGGATCTCATCGATGAACAGGATCGTGCGACGGCCGAACGCCATGAGACGACGTTGCGCCTCCTCGATCTCTCGGCGCAAGTCCTTCACGGTGCCGGTGACGGCGGACACCTCGACGAACTCGCTGCGCGTGTGCGCGGCGATGATGTGCGCCAGGGTCGTTTTGCCCGTGCCCGCGGGACCATAGAGTATGACGCTCGACAGCACGTCGTGCTCGATGGCGCGGCGCAGCCACGAGTCGGGACCGACCGCCTTCTGCTGGCCGACGTACTCGTCAAGCGACGACGGCCGCATGCGGACCGCCAGCGGCGCATACCTGATCTGCTGCGTGCGCTCTTGTTGCGAAAATAAGGTTTCCATAGCGTCCTAGTCTAGCATGGCATGAACCGGCCGGGGCATCCCTACCGTTCGTTGATGTACGTGCGCTGGGGAAATTGGATCTCCGGGAACAGCTTGGAGGCGAGCTCGGCAAAATACCCGTCGGTCATGCTGGCGATATAGTCTACAACCGTCTGATCCAGATCCTTCTCCCACTCGTAGGTGCGGCCGTAATGCGCGAGCGCCGCCTGGATGCGCGCGATATGGTGGCGGAAGATGTAGCTCGACTCGTCACGCGCGCGCAAATCGCCCAGACAGTGCTCGTACATGAGCGAGAAGGCACGTGACAGCACCTCGGCGCGCTCCCCCTCGATGCCGCTTGAGCGGTAGATCTTCTCGTAGTTCTCCGCCTTTGCGCGCCGGATCTCCGCGAACAGCTCCTCGCTCATCTCGATGCGGTCCTTGCCGTAGCTGTGTTGGATGATGTCGGCCGAAGCATGGCTCAAGATCCAGGAGTTGTACGCCCCTCCGAGCCCGTCATCGAACGCGTCCTCCGATAGCAGCCCGGCCTCGATGGCGTCCTGGCGGTCGCGGCCGACATACGCGATGATGTCCGAGATGCGCACGACGCAGCCCTCGAGCGTCATGGGACGCAGATGGCCGATCGCGATATCGCCCGTCTCGTAGCATGATTCGACGATACGGTCGAACTCCTCGAAGTCAGTAAGCCCTGACAGCTCGAACACGCGCTGCTCGTACTCGCCGTTATGGCACAGCACGCCGTCGAGCGTCTGAAGCGTGAGATTTCGACCGTACAGCACGTCGAGCACGCGGACCGAATGGACGTTGTGGAAAAACCAGCGGCCGGTGCGCGCATGATACACCTCGTTGAGCGCGCGCTCGCCCGCATGGCCGAACGGCGTATGCCCCAGATCATGGCCGAGCCCGATGGCCTCGATCAGATCGCAGTTGAGACCCAGGGCGTACCCGATATCCCGGGCGATACGGCTTACCAGCTGCACATGGATCCCGCGACGGGAGAGGTCGTCGTTGCTGCGGAAGCTGAAGACCTGGGTCTTGCCGGCATACCTGTTGTAGGCGGGTGTGTGGATGATCTTCTCGACGTCTCGGACGAACGCAGGGCGCCAGATGTTGGCGTCGTCGGCGGGACGGGGATCGCGGCGCAGCGCGGACGCGTTATCGCACCGGTACGGGTTGACCCACCCCCGATCACGATCGGACTGGATGCGACGGACAAGATCGTCGCTTAAGGTGCTGGGGATTGCATCCATGCGGGCGCGCACGACTTCTCGATCCTGCTGAATATGCTTAAACGCTGACACGACCACGCTCCTTTCTCGGATGTTCTACCCGTATCTTCGCATATCGCGCGGACACCTCGGCAGATGCCGAGGCGTCTGTAAGAATACGTCCGGCAATCGGTAAGGCCGCAGCGGGTTTTCTCGATGCGCGCGCAAGGTGGGCATGCTCAGCCGATAGCATGGGAGGCGCATCGAGATCGCAACGAAAGGGAGGCGGAATGGATGCGTTGCCCGGTATCGTACATGCGTGCTGCCTGGTGCTTGTCGGGGCACTCATGCTCGTCGCCGCCTTCATCGACGCCAAGACCCGCACCTATCCGAACGGGCTGGCCGCAGCACTCTTCTTGGTTGCGTTCATCGGAACGCTCGCTGGCAAAGGCCCTGGAACCGCCATGCACCATGCGCTGATCGCCCTGGTGATCGGCGTGGGCTTTTTGATCTTCGAGCTGATCTGGAGATGGCTTCGCGCCTCTCCAGGTCTAGGGATAGGCGACATCAAGTTCATTGCCACCGCAGCCATCATCTCTCCGGTCGGTGCGCTCGCAGGATGCGCGCTTGGCCTCGCCTGCATGGCGCTTGCGGCCACGGCGAGACGAACTCGGACGATGCCCCTTCTCCCCTTTCTGGCACCGAGCTGCATATTGAGTTTTTTGATGCTGTATACCAGCTGACATTGTCGGCGACGATCGGGCACGCATTATTGTTACATCCAGCCGTCACCGACCACATGAGGGCGCATGCGGCCTATAATGAATCGACTTGACCCCAACGAGAGGCACCTATGAACGAGCCCGATTTCTCTACCGCCTACACGTCGTCGAATCTCGCTCCCACCGATGGGCCCCAACCGGTGGAAAGCGCGAGCGCATCCACCGCGTGCCAGACGAACAGCTCTCGCTTCGCATACGTCCTGACCTTTGGCATCCTGGGCGTCATCTCGCTGATCATCATCGCCATCTCCCTGTTGCTGTTCGCCGCGTTCACGACCTACACCACCGAGGCACAGAACATAGATGTGTACTCATGGGGCTATGAGAGCGGTGCGGATTCTCATGAATCCCTCGATGACTACGGCTGGTACGGACTGTCGGCCGACTCCCATGTGCTCTAACTTCCGCTAGACCACCGCGGATGGGTTGGTTGGGGACGGGTTCGTTTCAACCCATCCCGTCGCCCCGGCCCGGCACGTACTCATGATGAAACCCCCGACATTACACCGTCAATACGGTGAAATGTCGGGGTTTACTCTAAAAGCCGCTACTTCGCGCCGTCCATAACCTGCTCGAGCGTCACGGACACGCCATGCGGAGTAGGGACCCAGTCGACCTTCAGGAACAGGGCCGCCACGGTGATGGGGATATAGGTGAACATGAACAGCGGGAATGTGAACAGGTTGGTGAACACCCGCAACTTGCTGGTGCAATGGATATGCTTGCGCTCAAAGATCGTCGTGAACAGCCCGGCGACAAAGAAGGTCATGTACATCGACACCAGGGTCATCATGAGCGAACCGAAGCACATCGCGAGCTCGCGATCGGTAGCCAAAAACCCATGGCTTAAGGAGCCGACGATGATGAACGTGAGGTTCACGAGCACCGAGATGAGGGACAGCAGGTTGCCCGGGGCGATCGTCATGAACAGATCGTAGGCGGCAAATCGCCTGAAAAATGCAATGGACTTGACCAGGTGGGACCCGTACGTGAAGAACACCTGGTAAAAGCCCTTGGTCCAGCGCATACGCTGCTTCCAGGATGCCGGGAAGTCGACGGGCTGCTCATCGTAGAACTCGGCAGGCGCGTACCCGATGCGCACCCCATGAATCGCGCAGAACGTTGAGAACTGGATGTCCTCGGTGAGCGTATGGAAATCCCAGCCGTGCATACCCTCGATGATCTTCGCGGAGACAAGGTACCCCGAGCCCGAGACCGCGCACGAGGTGCCGCAGATCATGCGCGCGTTGTTCAGAAACCGCGCTTCGCGCAGAAACCAGGTCGCATATGCGGCGGAAATCCACGAGCTTCCGAAGTTCTTGGAGTTGCGGTAGCTGGTCAGCGCAAGATAGCCCTGGTCAAAGGCATCGTTCATGATGGACACGTAGCTCCGCGAGAGCAGGTTGTCAGCATCGAAGATGAAGAAGGCCTCGTACTTCCCGGGGTACTCGTTGAGAATCCGGTCGAAGCCGTAGTCCATGACCCAGCTTTTGCCCTTGCGCGCGAGGTCGTTGCGCTCATAGACGATGGCACCCGCCTCACGTGCGACGCGCGCCGTATCGTCCGTGCACGCGTCGGCGACAACGAAGATGTCGATGAGCTCAGATGGGTAGTCCTGGTCCTTGATGGACTTGATGAGGTTGGCGATCACAGCCTCCTCGTTATGGGCGGCGATAAAGAAGGCATAGCGATGGTTGCGCTTGGCCTTGGGGATCTTCACCTCGCCGTAGAATATCCCCACGAGGAAGAAGACGACCTGATAGAGGAAGCACAGGACGAACAGCGCCCCGATCACGAAGTTGAAGATGACGATGGGCGTCAAATGCGAGAGATCTGGAAGCATGCGAACACCTTCGGATGCAGGATAAACGACATCCGAAAAGTGTAGCGCAGCATCATGGGTCGATTCGGAACTGCGCAGTATTTACGTCAATGTCAGCGTGATCCACACGGAGGCGCGGCGAAAGGGCCACGAGGATGGGCCCCGTGGCATGCCTGTCGCGGCCACGGAAGCCCGAAGGCAGCATTTCCCTATTCGTTCAGGATGAGCGGGATGATCTCGTCGCCGGCTTCGGTGCGACCCATGGAACGCTCCGCGATCTCGTCGTAGGCGGCGGCAAGATCCCAAGGCAGCTCGTCGTGCAGCTCGATATCGCGGCCCGTCACCGGGTGGGCGAACTTCACGCGCCACGAGTGGAGAAACTGCCGCGTGAGCCCGAGGTTCGCGCGCTCGCTCCCCTTGCCGTACAGCGGATCTCCCACAAGCGCGTGGTTGATGTGGCGCATGTGAACGCGGATCTGGTGCGTGCGCCCGGTATACAGATGGCACTCGACCAGGGTGTAGCCCTCATCGCCGCGCTCGGCCTCGAACCGCTCCAGAACCTTGAACGTCGTGATGGCCTGACGCGCAAATGGATCGTCGGAGACCGCCATCTTCACACGGTCGCGCGTCGAGCGCGCGATACCCGTGTTGATGGTACCGGAGTCCATGGCGATGTAGCCGTGGCACAGCGCGACGTACCGGCGGTCGAGCGTGCGCAGGCGGATCAGGTCCTGCAATGCGCGCTGCGTGTCGTCATCCTTCGCCGCAAGCATGAGCCCTGACGTATCGCGGTCCAGGCGATGCACGATGCCGGGCCGGTCCTCACCCTGCAGCGTGCCCAGGTGATCGATGCCGCAGTGATATACCAACGCGTTGGCAAGCGTGCCCGACTCGTGTCCATGCGCGGGATGGCACACCAGGCCGCGCTGCTTGGAGAGCACGATCAGGCAATCGTCTTCATATCGAATATCGAGCGGGATTGCCTGCGGCTCGAGCGCACCGGGATCGCGGACCTCGGGGAGATCGACTTCGATGCGATCGCCCACTACGACCACCTGCTTTTTGGAATAGCACGTCTCTCCGTTCACGTCGACAGCGCCCGATTCGATGAGCTTGGCGCATGCCGAGCGAGACGGGCACGCATCCTGGTTGCCCAGGAACTGGTCGAGGCGCACGCCCGAATCAAGCGAGGTCACGAGATACCTGACGTCGCTCATCGCGAACCACCGCCTCGCGGGGCCTTCTCAGCCCTTTCATCCGTGTCTTCCCTGTTTGCCGGGCTCAGCAAAAAGCCGACAAACGCGATGACGGCGCCGCAGGTGATGCCGATGTCCGCAACGTTGAACACGGGAAAGCTGATGAACGTCGTGGCGAAGAAATCCGTGACGAAACCGAACAGCATGCGGTCGATAGCGTTTCCCACAGCCCCTCCGGCAAGCATGCCGAGACCGATGACCTCGAGCCTGCTCACGAGCGGGGCGCGCCACAGATACACCACGGTAAAGACGACGACCGCCAGCGCCAGGATCACGAACACGAAGCCGAAACCCTCGCCCAGGCTGAACGCTGCACCCGTGTTCATGGCAAAGCGAAGCTCAAGGATGCCGGGGATGAAGTCGGCCGACGTGAACCCGGCGCTCACCGCATCGCGCATCATGACCTTCGTGACCTGGTCGACGATCAGAAACGCGGCGAACAGGATGCCCGCGACAGCCGCGCGCCATACGCGTTCAGGCACAAAGGGCTTGATCTTGTTGTCTGCCACGGGCGACCCCTTTCAAAAAACTGCGGGGACAAGCGTCCGTCCCCTCATGAAGATGCCGCGCGACTTCAGGTTCGCGCGGCATCTCGCTCCAGGTAAGGTGCGACCTTACGCGCCAATCGCCTCGGCGCAGCGGTCGCAGATGTGAGCGTGCTCGCCGTGCACGCCGGTGGACTCGCGGAAGTTCCAGCAGCGGTCGCAGCACTCGCCGTGAGCGGCCTCGACGCGGGCGGAGAACTCCTCGCCGGAGGAAAGCTCGAGCTCGGAGACGATGAAGAACTCGGCGAGGTCGCAGGCCTTGTCCCCGGTCAGGAGGGCGTATGCCTCCGCAGGGGCGGTCGCGACCACACGCGTGGCCTGGCTCTTGGTGAACGTGCCGGCGGCACGGGCGTCCTCGAGCGCCTTGGTGACCACGCCGCGCAGCTCGAGCGCGGCCTCGAGCACCGGCTTGTACTCGTTGGCGACCTCGAGCGAGATCGGAGCCTGGTACCAATCGAGCAGGGCCGCGTACTCCTGATGGTCGCGGCAGCCGGCGGGCGCGAACGCCATGACCTCGTCGCAGGTGAATGCGAGGATGGGCTGCAGGTCGCGCAGGAGCATAGACAGCAGCTCCGCCGTCACCGTCTGGGCGCTGCGGCGGGCCAGCGAACCGACCTTCTCGCAGTACAGGCGGTCCTTCAGGGCGTCGAGGTACACGTTGGAGAGCTCGGTCACCACGAAGTCGTAGAGCGTGCGGTACACGCGGTTGAACTCGTAGTTGGCATACGCGGCGTCGACCTCGGCCTGCACCTGCGTCAGGCGGGCGAGCATCAGCTTGTCGAGCGGCAGCAGGTCGTCGAACGCCACGCCGTCAGTCTCGGGGTCGAACTGGTCCTCGAGCTCGGACAGCAGGAAGCGGAAGGTGTTGCGGAAGCGGCGGTAAGCATCCGAGGTGCGCGCGAGGATCTCATGGTCGATGGCGACATCGGTCGACGTATCGACCGACGCGACCCACAGGCGCAGGATGTCGGCGCCCATCTCGTCGCAGACCTTGTTGGGGTCGATGACGTTGCCGAGCGACTTGGACATCTTGCGGCCCTGGCCATCCAGCGTGAAGCCCTGGGAGACGACAGCCTTGTAGGGCGCGACGCCGTTGGCGCCCACGCTCGTCAAAAGCGAGCTCTGGAACCACCCGCGGTGCTGGTCGGAGCCCTCGAGATACACGTCCGCCGGATACTCGAGCTCCTCGCGGCCCTCGCATACGGCGCGCCAGGACACGCCGGAGTCCCACCACACGTCGAGGATGTCGCGGTCGGCCTTGAGGTGATGGCCGCCGCACTTGGGGCACACGCAGGCGTCGCCGAGATAGCTCTCGGGAGCGTCGGTGAACCATGCGTCAGAGCCCTTCTCGTGGAAGAGCTTGATCACGGCGTCGAGGGTGTCGTCGTTCATGATCTTCTCGCCGCAGTCGGCGCAGGTGTAGCTCGGGATGGGCACGCCCCAGTTGCGCTGGCGCGAGATGCACCAGTCGGGACGCTGCTCCACCATGGCGCCGATACGGTTGGCGGCATGCTCGGGATACCAGCGCACGTGGTTCTGGATGGCGTCGAGCGCCTCTTCGCGCAGACCGGTCTTGTCCATGGAGACGAACCACTGGTCCGTGGCGCGGAACAGCACCGGGTTCTTGCAGCGCCAGCAATGGGGGTAGCTGTGCGTGATCTTCACCTCGGCGACAAGGGTGCCGTGGTCGCGCAGGTACTGGATGATGTGCGGGTTGGCCTCGTCGGTGTCCATGCCGGAGAACGGGCCGCCTGTGCCGAACGTGTCGCCGACATAGAACTTGCCGTCGTCGTCGACGGGCATGCAGATGTCCATGCCCTCCTTCAGGCAAACGTAGTAGTCGTCAACGCCGTGACCGGGAGAGTTGTGGACGATACCGGTACCGTCCTCGGTGCCCACGTAGTCGGCAAGCAGGGCCACGCCCTCGATGTCGTCGAAAATGGGCTGACGGTAGTGCAGGTGGTCGAACGTCTCGGCCGGCACCTCGTAGGGCTTGCCGTCGACCATGACCGGCGTGCACTCCCAGCCGGCGATGTCGCACACCTTGGCTGCGAGCTCCTTCAGCATGATCTCGGCGCGGCCGTCGTGCTCGATGGCGGTGTAGATGGCGCCCGGCTTGAGGGAGACCGCCTGGTCGGACGGGATGGTCCAGGGGGTCGTGGTCCAGATCACGAAGTCCACCGGACCGTCGAAGCCCTCGAGACCCGCCGGCTTGCTCAAAAGCTCGAAGCGCACGTAGATGGACGGCGAGGTCTCGTCACCGTACTCGATCTCGGCCTCCGCGAGCGCGGTGTGGCAGTGCTTGCACCAGTGAACGGGCTTGTGGCCGCGATAGATCATGCCCTTGTCGAACATGGCCTTGAAGACCTCGATATCGGCGGCGTCGTGCTTATGGTAGAGCGTCAGGTACGGGTTGTCCCAATCGCCCAGCACGCCGAGTCGCTTGAAGCCCTCGCGCTGCAGGTCGATGTTCTCGACCGCGAACTTCCGGCAGAGCTCACGGATCTTGTCGGTCGGGGTCGCGT
>DGYMJ06203__coassemble_592_pt1 | contig 20450 bp, 22 predicted proteins | sample DGYMJ06203__metabat2_high_PE_015 | metagenome-assembled genome bin DGYMJ06203
AGGCCGGGATACGACAGGAAGATAACCAGCCCGTTTTGCGCGGCGGGATCGTTGTTCTTGACGCTCGCGATATCCTCTTTGATGGTCGTGATGAAGCCCACGTCGGCTCCCCTCTGTTGGCGAATGGATTAAGTATAGCGAATCGCTAGGAATAAACTGCCAAGCTGAGCGGATTTCATGGCGCGCGGGCTGCGAGCTGGCGCGGAATCGGCGTTTGTCCGCATCCCCCACCCGCGCACATGCGGTTTTCTGCAGCCTGAGCCCGCCAAAGGCCGCTTTGCGCGCGAATCTTCGGCGGCGACGTTTACAGCTTGGAAACTTTACGCCACACTCCACCGCAGGGGAGTAGAATCGTGCAAATACATTTCGCGCGCTGCGTGCAAATAGAAAACCAGTAAAGGAGACCGCCATGGCAGTGGAGAAGAAGGATATCGATTGGGGCAACCTCGGTTTCGCCTATCGTCCCACGGATTACAGCTATGTCTGCAACTACAAGGACGGCGCCTGGGAGGAGGGCGGTCTCACGACCGACCACAGCCTGACGCTCTCCGAGTGTGCGGGCATTTTCCATTACTGCCAGGAGGTTTTTGAAGGCCTGAAGGCCTACACCACCAAGGACGGGAAGATCGTCTGCTTCCGTCCCGACCTCAACGCCTCGCGCATGGCGGACTCCGCGCGCCGTATCGTGATGCCTCCGTTCCCCGAGGACAAGTTCCTCGAGGCCGTGAAGATGGTCGTCAAGGCCAACGAGGCCTGGGTGCCGCCGTTCGGCTCGGGCGCGACGCTCTACATCCGTCCGTTCATGGTGGCGACCGGTGAGGTCATCGGCGTGGCGCCGGCCGACGAGTACCAGTTCCGCATCCTTGTGACCCCGGTGGGCCCGTACTATTCGGGCGGCGTCAAGCCGGTGGCGGTCAAGGTCCCCGAGTACGATCGCGCTGCACCGCACGGCACCGGCGCCATCAAGGCGGGTCTGAACTACGCCATGTCCCTGTATCCGAGCGTCCAGGCGCACGCCGAGGGATTCGCCGACAACATGTTCCTCGATCCTCAGACCCACACCTACGTTGAGGAGTCCGGTGGCGCCAACTTCCTGTTCGTGGACAAGGACGGCACGCTGGTGGTGCCCCAGTCCGCGACGAACTCCATCCTGCCGTCGATCACCCGCCGCTCGCTGGTCTATGTGGCCGAGAACATGCTGGGCATGAAGGTCGTCGAGCGTCCGGTCGAATTCGCCGAGGTCCAGGCCGGCGCGTTTGTCGAGTGCGGCATGTGCGGCACCGCCGCCGTCATCAGCCCGGTGGGCAAGGTCGTCAACGGTGACGAGGAGATCGTGTTCGCGAGCGGCATGGAGGAGGTCGGCCCCGTGATGAAGAAGCTGCGCGAGACGCTGACCAGCATCCAGGACGGCGAGATCGAGGGCCCCGAGGGCTGGGTCGTGGAGATCTGCTAGGGAGCCACCGACCTGGGAGACGCCGCAGGGCGCACGCGAAAAGCGCCCCGCGGTGGACACTCGTCGTGAGCAGAAGATCGACGGTACGCTATAGGCACGCCGCCCCGTTGACGGTACGCTATAGGCACGTTTTTTGCCCGAAAGCGTGCCTATAGCGTACCGTCGGCAGGACGGCGTGCCTATAGCGTACCGTCGATTCGAGTGACACCTGCGAGGGGCGACCGGTGCGTGTCTAGTCGACTGAGGGCCCGCCTGCGCAAACGCGCGGGCGGGTCTTTTTCTCCTGCGGCGCGCCCCGGCGGCAGGGCGGAAAACCTTGCAACTTTCTTGTCGCTTGCCCGGGGGAATCTTGGAGGCTGCTTCGTATCGTGTATGTCAAGATGGGAGCACGATGAAGGGAGCGTCATGTTTGCCATCGAGACAGCCGGCCTTGGTAAGAGCTTTCGGCATAAGCGGGTGCTCGACGGCCTCAACGTGCATGTGGGCCAAGGGGAGATCTACGGGTTCATCGGCAAAAACGGTGCGGGCAAATCGACGACCATGAAGCTGATCGCCGGGCTCATGCCGGCAGATGCCGGCGAGATCCGCGTGCTGGGAGACCTGCTTGTCCCCTGCGAGCCCCATCCCCGCGTCGGCGCGCTCATCGAGCAGCCCGGCATGTACGCCAACCTTTCGGCGCTCGACAACCTCATGGCCAAGGCGCTCGTGCTCGGCCTGGTCGACGTGCGCCGCACATGCGAGGAGCTTCTCGAGGTCGTGGGGCTTGCCGATGCGGGCAACGAGAAGACCAAGCGGTTTTCGCTCGGCATGAGGCAGCGTCTGGGCATCGCGCTCGCCTTGCTGGGAAGCCCCGACGTGCTGCTGCTCGACGAACCGCTCAACGGCCTCGATCCCGAGATCGCGCGCGACATCCGCAACCTCATCGTCCGCATGAACCGCGAGCGCGGCGTCACGGTGTTCATCAGCTCGCACGCGCTCGATCAGCTCGAGCGGATCTGCACGGTCTACGGCGTGCTGCGTGACGGCGGCCTTGCGGCCGAATTGACGGCGGACGAGGTCGATCAGGCATGCGCGCGCTGCCTGATCGTGCGCACGGGCGAGGCTCCTCGCGCCCTGGCGGCGCTCACCGAGCGCTTCCCTCGGGCCCATCTGGTCGCGTTGCCGGACGATGAGCTCCGCATCGACGGGGACATCGATGCGGAGGAGGTCGGTCGCGCGCTTGCGGAGGAGGGCGTCGCGATCCGCGAGCTGCGGCGCTCCGAGGGCGACCGCGAGGCGTTCTTCGTCGGTCTCATGGGCGGGCACGACGGCCCGGCGTCCGAATGACGTCGCGGCGCGATGCCGCCCCATCCATGTGATTTCACGCGAAAAAGGGGTGATTGGGATGCTCAACATGCTACGCGCGATCCTGTTTCGTCTTCGGAAAAGCGGGGCGCTGATTGCGGCGCCGCTTGCCGCGGTCGCGGTGTTCGCCATCTTTGGCGCCGCGGAGCTCGAGATGGGCTTTTGGAACGGCAGATGGGCGTCGGGCGAGACCTACGACCCCACGTTTTTGGGGCTCGCGGGTCGGGTCGCATTCGGAAGCGTGCCTTTGCTGCCCTGCATGGCCGGCATCTGGTGCGTGCAGCTTTTCACGGATGACATCGCGGGCCTGCCGTCGGGCGCAGCGATGAAAAACGTGATCGTCAGGCCGCGCGCGCGGCTCCACTACCTTGGTGCGCAGCTGCTCACTATGCTGGCAAGCTGCGTCGTGTCGACCGTGCTGCTGCTCGTCGTGTGCGCCTGGCTGCCCGGCGCATGGGGCGTCGAGACGCCTCCGGTGGACGCCGCGTCCGTGGCGGCATGGGCGGCGCTTGCCGCGCTGACGGGCTTCTGCTTCTGCTCGATCACGCTGTGCGCCTGCATGTTCGCGCGAAGCTCGCGCATCGCCTGGGTGCTCGCGTTCGCCATCTGCTACGGCATCGCCGGGAAGTTGCTGATGCTGCCGCTCGCGCTCTTTACGATGGGCGGCGCTTCCGCGGCGCTGGAGATGAGCTCGATGCTGCCCTCGACGCACGCGTACGTGCTGGGCGAGGGCCTCGGGTACTTCTCCTACCCGGGCGCCATGCTCAAGGTTGTGTTCTACCCGCTGCTCTGGTCGGTGATCGCCGCGCTGGTCGCCTACGCGCGCCTGCGGCGCCGCTCGTTCTAGGGAAGGCGGTGCCCGTCTGTTCACCCGCTTGCGGGCGCGGTGCCGAGGAGGGCAGCGGCACCCCTCGGGTTTTTCATTCATGAACGAAGGACATCGTTTACGGCGTTTGCGCAGGATTTTTAAAACTAACCCACCTCTTCATTCATGAACGAAGCGACAGAATGAGACAGCAGGATGGGCGAGGTGGCAGCACAGGTGCAGAGGAACGAATCGATCGTCGTTGTAAGGAGGTGGGCTCATGGCAGCCGATGTGGGATCGCTGGCGCTGATCGCCGTGCTCGTCGCGGCCCTGCTCATCGCCCTGGTGGTGATGGTCCGCCGGGATCGCGAGCTTGTGCGCATCGCGGAGGAGCTTGACCTGCGGGCGCCGGACAGCAACGCGCGCATCGCGCTCGAGGTGCGCAGCGCGGGGCTCGAGGGGCTCGCGCGCGCTCTCAACAGGGAGCTCGACTGCGAGCGGGACCGTCGTATCGCCGACCGTGCCGCGCAAGCGTCGTTTCAGCAGGACCTCGCCTCGCTGTCGCATGATATCCGCACGCCGCTGGCGGGGGCGCAGGGCTACCTGCAGCTGGCGCAGCGTACGGCGGAGCAGGCCGAGCGCGAGCGCTACACTGAAGCCGCGATCGAGCGCCTGTCTTCCATGCGCACGCTGGTGGACGGGCTGTTCGAGTACGCGAAGGCGGCGGATCCCGCGTTGGCGCTGAGCGTAGAGCCCGTGGCGCTTCTGCCGGTCCTGTCCGATGTCCTCGTCTCGTTCTACCCGCAGTTCACCGCGCGCGGATGGGAGCCGTCGATCGCCTGTGAAGACGAGGACGTCCAGGTGCTCGCGGAGACGTCGTCGTTGACGCGCGTGCTGACGAACCTCGTCAACAACGCACTGCGCTACGGATCGGACGCGCCCTCGATCGAGATCGCGTCGATGGGGGGACGGGTGAGCCTGAGCATCTCCAACCCCGTGGAGCAACCGGATGCGATCGATGCCGGGCGCCTGTTCGACCGGTTCTACAAAAGCGACGCCGCGCGGACGGGCGAGGGGAGCGGTCTTGGACTTGCCATCGTCGCGCGCTTGCTGGATGCTATGGGCGGCGAGGCGCACGGCGAGGTCGCGGACGGCGGCCTGACCGTGCGCATCAGCCTGCCTCGCGCCTGATCGCCGAGGCATCCTGGGCGCACGCGTCCGCATGCGCCGGAGCAGTCGTGGAGGATGAGATGAAAGCCCTGGTCATCGAGGACGATGCCGCGCTCAACGAGATCGTCTGCACGTGTCTTGCCGGCGCGGGCTACACCTGCGTGCCCGCGTTCTCGGGCAGCGAGGCGCGCATGCTGCTCGAAGGGCCGTCGTGCCAGACATTCGACCTGGTCATCACCGACCTCATGCTTCCGGGGTGCCCAGGCGAGGATCTGGTGCCGCTCGTTCGACAGCGCTTGGGCAACGTGCCGGTGATCGTCATCTCGGCAAAAAGCGCCGTGGACGACCGCATCGCGCTTCTGCGGTGCGGGGCCGATGACTATCTCGTCAAGCCGTTCGATCTCGACGAGCTGCTCGCCCGCATCGATGCGCAGTTCCGCGTCCGGGGGATCGCCGCCGCCGGATCGCTGGGTGCGCCCGCCGCGCGCGAGGTCGGGGAGACGGCGCTCGCGTTCGGGGCTTGGCGTCTCGATCCCGCGACGCGCCGCTTCTATGCGGCGGATGCGCCCGTGCGCCTCACGCGGACCGAGTTCGACCTGCTCGCCCTGCTGATGGCGCATCCCGACCGCGTGTTCACCAAGCGCGACCTGTACCTCGCCACCTGCCACGACGAGCGGCTGCTCGACGACATCGCCGCGGGCTCTGTGCGCGTGAGCTCCTCCGACGAGAAGACCGTCGCCACCCACATGGGCAACCTGCGCGCCAAGCTCAAATCGAGCGGAACCGACGGGTACCTCGAAACGGTATGGGGTATCGGTTTCAAGCTGCGCCGGCCATGATGAAATGATGGGCCTGGCTGCATTAATTCATTGACCCCGTTGATGTGGGGACTGTTCCCGGGAATAATGAAGGTACCTCTGTTGCGCTCTGACGCAAATGTACCCTAATCACGCTCTCCCCGCCGGGAGCGCACAAGCAAGGAGGAACCATGGAGTCACGGCACCGTGCCGTTGCTGCCGGCCTGACGCTCACGCTTGCGCTGGGCGCCTGGACCATGCCCGCCAGCGCATTTGCGGACACGACGATCTCGCAGGGCGCTTCCGAGACCGCCTCGTCTTCCGGTGGCGACACGGGAAAGGCCGGTCCGCTGCCCGAGCCGGGCGATTACGACCGCGCGCTCGATTACGAAGAGGATCCCCAGGAAAGCGGCTCGATCTCGCTGCTGTCGACCGAGGAGGGCCTTGCGCGCCTGACCCCGCTGACGCTTTCCAGCGAGATGAAGTATTTTGCCGAAAACGAGAGCGGCAGCAACTACGATCAGGGATTCAGCTATGGCGACGGCTATAACGCCATGGGGTTCTACCAATTCGACCGCCGCTACTCGCTGCTTCCGTTCATCAAGGCGTGCTACGAGTACAACCGGACGAAATACGCGATGTTCGCACCGGTGATCAAGCGGGGCGACGAGCTGACGGGCGGGGCCATCTACGACCGTGAGACCAAGCAGCTCACCGAGATCGGCCAGCTTGCCGAGAACGCCTGGCACGCCGCGTACCGTGCGGATTCGACCGAGTTCTCCGCGCTGCAGGACGCCTATGCCTACCAGGAGTATTACCTGCCGGTGCAGCGGATTCTGAAGAACAACTTCGGCGTCGACATCTCGGGGCGCGCGGATTGCGTCAAGGGCCTGGCCTGGGGCCTGTGCAACCTGTTCGGCTCGGGCGGCTGCCAGCGCTTCTTCAGGCTCGCCAACCTTTCGGACGACATGACCGACCGGGAGTTCGTGAACGCCCTGTGCGACGCCGTGGTCAACAACGTGGAAGACTACGCGTACGGCGCGAGCTACAAGGCGCGCTACGAGCGCGAGCGGGCGACCTGCCTCGAATACATCGCCGAGGACGAGGCGCTGTCGGGCGATACGGGCTCCGACGAATCCGACGAGCTGCCGTTTTTCGACGTCGACCGCGCCTGGTACTACGACGACATCGTCTATGCATATAAGAATGGGTACATGAGCGGCCTTGCGGACCCCGTGCTGCGCTTCGCTCCCAACGAGGCCATCGTGCGCCAGGACGTGGCATGCGTGCTCTACAACATCTTCGGGAACGGGGAAAAGGCCCCTGCCTGCGGTTTTGCCGATGTCGATCAGAGCAAGTACTATGCCGACGCCATCAACTGGGCGGTGTACCACGGCTACATGAACGGCATCGGGGATCCCGCGACCGGCACGTACGTGCACTTTGGCGTGAACGAGCCCCTGCCGCGCGAGCAGCTTGCAAGCGTTGCCGCGAACATCGCGCGCAAGACGGGCGATTCGCTGGATACGAGCAAGTACCACAGCATGCTCGATTGGGCGACGACGAGCCCGTGGGCGACGGAAAACGTGATCTGGGCGCTCAACAAGGGTGTCATCGACGGCGTGTCGCTTGTCGAGGGCCGCTACGTGGCGCCGCACAACAATACGACGCGCGCCGAGATGGCCGCCATCGTGAGGCGCTGCATCGAGAAGGGCATCATTCCGACGGCATCGTAGTGCGCGGCAGGCGTCGACACCTGCCGCCGCCTGCCGCGGAAATAAATCTGACACACGGGGAAATAATCCTTGCCGAGAATACTCCACCATAGTAAAGTGAACAGCGTTGCGAGATATTTAAGGGAAGGTTGCACCATGAAGAGATCCCGTCTGTTCACCATGCTTGCCGCGACCGTGGCGCTCGTGTGCGCGTTCGCGCTTGCCGCATGCGGCGGCAGCCCTGCTTCCGACGAGCCGGCCGACTCCGGTTCGGTTGCGGCATCGGGCGCCGACAACTCCGCTGACATCACCGAGCTCATCGTCGGCTTCGACCAGGCCTATCCGCCCTACGGCTTCGTGGGCGATGACGGCGAGTTCACCGGCTTCGACCTCGACCTTGCCGCCGAGGTCGCTCAGCGTTGCGGTTGGGAGGTCACCTACGAGCCCATCGACTGGGATGCCAAGGACACGCTGCTTGATTCCGGCGCCATCTCCTGCATCTGGAACGGCTTCACCATGGAGGGCCGCGAGGACGACTACACCTTCTCCGAGCCCTACATGCTGAACGGCCAGGTCATCGTCGTGAAGGCCGATAGCGGCATCGAGAGCTTCGACGACCTCGCGGGCAAGACGGTCATCACCCAGGTCGACTCCGCCGCGCTCGACGTGCTCGAGGGCGATCAGGCCGACCTTGCCGCGACGTTCGCCTCGCTCGAGCAGATCGGCGAGTACAACACGGCCTTCATGCAGCTCGAGTCCGGCGCCGTCGACGCGGTGGCGTGCGACCTGTCCATCGCCGAGTACCAGATGGCCGCCAACCCCGACGCCTACCTGCAGCTGCCCGACATGCTGTCCGAGGAGCACTACGCCGTCGGCTTCAAGAAGGGCAACCAGCAGCTCGCCGACAAGGTGACCGAGACCCTGCGCGAGATGGACGAGGACGGCACCATCGAGGAGCTGTGCAACAAGTACGCCGAGTACGGCATCAGCTACGATAACTGGGTGCTTGAATAGCGGACCGTGAATTTTTAGGGACTGTCCCTAAAAATTCAGATGCGGTGGGAAAACGAGGCTTCCTCGTTTTCCCACCATTTTGCTTGAAGGGATGCAGATGGATATTGCAACCATGGTCGGGATGCTGCTGGAGGGTTTCGGCACGACCATCCAGATCTTCGTGCTCACCTTAGTGGGGTCTATCCCGCTGGCGGTCCCCATCGCGCTGGCGCGCATGAGCCGCTTTGTCCCGCTGCGGGCGCTGGCGCGCGTCTACATCTCCGTGCTGCGCGGCACGCCGCTCATGCTGCAGATGTTCGCCATCTACTTCGCCCCGTATTACGTGTTCGGCATCGAGCTGACCACCGATTCCAAATGGCAGGCGTGCATCGTGGCGTTCATCGTCAACTACGCGGCCTATTTCGCCGAGATCTACCGCAGCGGCATCCAATCCATCCCGCGCGGCCAGTACGAGGCGGCCGAGGTGCTGGGGTATTCGCGGATGCAGACGTTCGTGCGCATCGTGCTGCCGCAGGTCGTCAAGCGCATCCTTCCCGCCATGGGCAACGAGATCATCACGCTCGTGAAGGACACGTCGCTCGCGTTTGCGATCGGCGTGGCGGAGATGTTCTCCACGGCCAAGGCGCTGGTGGCCTCGCAGGTGAGCATGGTTCCCTTCGCCATCTCCGCTGCGTTCTACTGGGTGTTCAACTTCCTCGTCGAGATCGTGATCGGGTTCGTCGAGAAGAAGCTGAACTACTACCACGACTAGGAAATCCGTTCCGCTCCGCTTTGCCGCGGGGGACGGGTGTGCATGGCAGGGCGGCGCGAGCCGATAGCAGGGAAAGGAGCGTACCGTGGCTGATGCGGTGTTCTCGATGGAGCATGTGAGCAAGGCGTTCGGCGACAACGTCGTGTTGCGCGACATCTCGCTGGCGGTCGAGCCGGGCGAGGTGGTGGCGATCATCGGCCCGTCGGGCGGCGGCAAGTCGACGATGCTGCGCTGCGCGACGACGCTTGAGCAGATCGACGCGGGCACGCTGTCCTATGGCGACCTTGTCGTGGCGTCGACCGACGCGGACGGGCAGGTGAGCTACGTGCGCGGCGACACGGTGCGTCGCGCCAAGAGCCGCTTCGGGCTGGTTTTCCAGAGCTATAACCTGTTTCCGCACATGACGGTGCTGCGCAATATCATGGACGCGCCGATCGTGGTGCAAAAGCGCGACCGCTCAGAGGTGGAGCAGCAGGCGCGCTCCCTGATCGCCAAGATGGGCCTCACCGGCTGCGAGGACAAGGTCCCCTGCCAGCTCTCGGGCGGCCAGCAGCAGCGCGCGAGCATCGCGCGCGCCCTGGCGCTCAACCCCGATATCCTTTTTTTCGACGAGCCGACCAGCGCGCTCGATCCCGAGCTCACCGGGGAGGTGCTCAAGGTCATCAGGCAGCTCGCGGCGGAGGACATCACCATGATCATCGTGACGCACGAGATGGCGTTTGCGCGCGATGTGGCCGACCGCGTCGTCTTCATGGATGGCGGCATGATCGTCGAGGAGGGAGCCCCCGCAGAGGTGTTCGGCAACCCCCGGCAGGAGCGCACGCGCGCATTCTTGGCCCGCTACAGCGGCTAGCAAGCGCGCCGATGGGTTGGTTGGGGACGGGTTCGTTCCAACCCACCCAAACAACCCATTGCGCGCTTCGCTAATCGTCCACTTTGGTCAGGTTGATGGCCTCGCGTATCTTGCGCAGCGATTCGGCCGTCCCCTGCACGCGGAACATGAGCGCCGTGTAGAGCGTGTCGATGATGGCGAGCTGCGCGTAACGGCACGAAAGCGACTCGGGGCGGTATCCTGTCTCGTCCGAGGTCGAGACGAAGGCGACGTCGGCGTATTCGGAGATGTGCTGCGAGGGGTAGCTTGTGATGAGGATGACGCGCGCGCGGGCCTCGTGGGCGATGCGGGCGATCTCGATCATCTCGCGCGTGGCGCCCGTGTGCGAGATGACGATGGCACAGTCGTCGGGCGTCAGCTGCGCGGCCTGCATGAGCTGCATGTGCGTGTCGGTGATGAAGTGGCAGGGAATGGGCGAGCGCAGGAACTTCTGGTAGGCGTCGAGCGCGATGACGCCCGATTCGCCGCAGCCGTACAGGGAGATGCGCGAGGCGCCCAGCATAAAATCGATCGCTTGCTCCAAGTCGTGCTCGTTGAGCAGCGACAGGGTGTCGTGAAGGGATTTCGCGCTGGAATGGAAGATCTTCTGAGCCACGACGATCGGGGTGTCCTCGGGCGTCACGTTCTCGTGGATGGAGATCTGCGGATCGAACTCCTCGGCGAGCAGATCGGTGCGGAAATCGCGAAAGCCCCGATAGCCGAGCTTCTTGGTGAACTTGAACACCGTGGAGTCGGCCACGCCGAGCTGGGCCGCCATCTCGTTGATGGTCATGCGGGAGGCGAATCGGGGATCCTCGAGCACGAAGTTCGCGATGCTCTGCTCCTTGGCCGAGAGCGAGGGCATGAGGGACTTGATCTTGAGGAGAACAGTGTTGCGTGCCATTGATGGTCCAGACTGGTCAGCGGTTCATATTGTTATATCAATATGAGCATATGCCACAAGTGTACTCAAATATTCTTGCGCCCAAAGGGCTCTCAAAGAAAAAAATTATTTTTCAGCCTACATGACAAAAGGTCAACCGGCCGAACGGTGGTAAACGGTCTGTATACGGCAAAAATCACTTTGTCCGTTTTTAAAACGTCACAAGAGCATCACATCAACAGGCAAATGACATAGCGGGCCTAACAATTAAAAAATGGCCTATTACCTGCAAAAATTATGTCACAAGTAAGAAAAGACACCGCACAATGAGCTGGTAGCACAAAACACCCTGTAAAAACGTCTAAATTCGGCAGACGATAAGGCAAAGACCGTTCGCCAGAAAGAAAAATTTCTTCAAGTACAACAGAAAAACACATAGACTTTTGGTCAAAGGGGCGAAAGCCCAAGGTTTGTCTTGACGAGGGGGCCTCGTTAGGGCGACGGGGAGGGATGGAGAAGACGCACTCCATCATCTCTGAAAAGAGGAGAGAAAGGAAAGGCATTATGACAATTGTGCAAGCATTGCTGATTGCCCTCTTCGTGGCGGCAATCGAATCTCGCGCGCTTGGTTATGCTACCCTCACCATGCGTTTCTCGCCGTTGATGGCGGGCTTCTGGGTCGGCCTCATCCTGGGCGATATGCACCAGGCCATGGTCGTCACCGCTACCATCCAGCTCATCTACATGGGTGTCGTCGCCCCCGGCGGCGCTATGCCCTCCGAGCCTGCGGTGGCATCGGCCATCGCCGTGTCCGTCGCGATTCTGGGCGACCTTGACCCCGAGGCCGCAGTCGCGATCGCGGTGCCCGTCGGCCTGATGGGTAGCTACCTGTACCAGCTCCGCTTCTTCCTGAACACCATCGCCGTGAACAAGATGGACCAGTGCGCCGTGCGCGCCGATTCCCGTGGCCTTGCCATCTGGATCGCCGTCGTGCCGACCATCTTCGCCTTCGCGCTGTTCGTCCCGACGATCACCATCGCCCTGTACCTGGGCGCCCCGGTCATCTCCGACGTCATGAACGCCATCAGCAACGGCCCCGTGCTGCATGCCCTCGACGTCGTCTCCGGTGGTCTTGCCGCTCTCGGTATCGCCATCACCATGCACGTTATCGGCAGCCGCAAGCTCCTCGTGTTCTTCTTCCTGGCTTACTTCCTGGTCGTTCTCACCACCAGGGCCGGCCTGAGCATCACCATGATCACCTGGGCAATCTTCGGCGTCATCATCGCCTTCTGCTACAACATGTTCACCACGAAGGCCGAAGCCTAATCGCCAGGCCCCATATCTCATAGAAAGGAAGGGAACATACTCATGAGCGAAGTCGAGAAGCTTTCCCAGGACTATCACGATTACCTCGATGAAGACGGCATGATTCAGGCCGATCCCCGCCTGATGCTCGGCGAGGCCAACAAGCCCGACGAGATCACCAAGGGCGACATCATGAAGGTCTGGTTCCGCTGGTGGTGGTGCAACGAGGTGCCGCACACCTTCGACCGTATGATCGCGCCCTCGCTGTGCTTCGGCCTTATGCCCGTGCTGAAGAAGCTCTACAAGAACCCGGTGTTTCTGGGTGAGGCATACCAGCGTCACCTGCAGTTCTTCAACACCCAGGCCGTCTGGGGCGGCGGTATCATCTCCGGTATCACCGTCTCCCTCGAGGAGGAGCGCGCCAAGGCCCTGAACGCCGGCGAGCCCGCCCTCGACGCCTCCATGATCCAGAACACCAAGATCGGCCTGATGGGCCCGCTGGCCGGCGTCGGCGACTCCATCGACTCCGGTACCGTCCAGTACATCTGCATCTCCCTGTTCCTGGGCCTGTGCCAGGAGGGCAACCCGCTGGGCGCCGTCATGCCGTTCGTGTGTTTCGCCACCGCGACCTTCATCTACGGCTACCTGTTCACCCGCATGGGCTACACCATGGGCCGTCGCGCCGCGCTCGAGGTCATGAAGGGCGGCCGCATCAAGTCCATCATCGACGCGCTCGGCGTGCTCGGCCTGTTCATGATGGGCTGCATGGCTGCAAGCTACGTCAAGCTGTCCACCCCGATCGAGGCCGACCTGTCCGGTAGGCCCTTCGTCCTCCAGGAGACCTTGGACGGCATCCTGCCCGGCCTGCTGCCGCTGATCGCCGTTATGGCCCTGTTCTTCTTCTTCCAGAAGAAGGGCATGAAGGTGACCCAGGCCATGCTCGGCTTCACGGTCATCCTGATCTTCCTCGCGGTCATCGGCATTCTCTAATCGGTTCGAGAGCAGTAAGGAGAGCAAACGCATGAACAAGGTTCTCATCATCACGCACGGCCTGTTTGGCATCGAGCTCAAGAAGAGCGCCGAGATGATCATGGGCGAGCAGGAGAACGTGGACGCCCTGGGCCTCGTGCCCGGCCAGTCCGTGGACGACCTGCGTGAGAAGGCGTTCGAGATCGTCGAGAAGAACGAGGCCGAGGGCGCGCACACCATCATCATGTGCGACCTCATGGGCGGCAGCCCTTCCAACGTGGCGCTCGCCTGCGTGGCCAAGGTCGACTGCGACGTGATCCTGGGCGTGAACATGCCCATGCTGATCGAGACGATCCAGCAGCTCGAGATCGCCGAGGACGGCCATGAGCTGGCCAACACCGCGCTCGAGGCCGGCAAGATGGGCGCCCGCCTCATCAACCGTTCCAACCTCAAGGGCTAATCGTTGAAAACGGGGTACATCTCCCAATACGGGGGATGTGCCCCCTGCTTGTAGTCATCCGCTAGGGATTGGAGAACCAAATGTCAGAGATCACCCTCGCACGCATCGACGATCGTCTGGTCCACGGCCAGGTCATGCAGGTCTGGACCAAGGGCAAGGGCACCAACTCCGCCTACGTCATCGATGACGCCACCGCCAACGACGAGTTCATGAAGGAGATCTACGAGTCCACCCAGTCCACCGGCGGCCTCAAGATCAAGGTCTTCTCCGCCCAGGGCCTCGTCGACCAGTGGAACGCCGACCAGTTCGGCGACGACAAGGTCGCGCTGATCTTCAAGTCCCTGGCCTATGCCAAGGTCGCGGTCGACGGCGGCGTGCCCATCAAGGAGCTCAACGTCGGCGGCATCGCCATCAAGCCCGGTTCCACCAAGGTCATCGAGTCCGTCGGCCTCACCTCCGATGACGCGGACATCGCCAAGGCCATCGGCGACGCCGGCGTGACGGTCTACTTCCAGAAGATCCCGTCCTCCGAGAACGTCTCCCTGGCTTCCGCGCTGGCCAAGTGCGGCAAGTAGCCGAGGACTCATTCGCAGGCTTTCGATTCGTACGGAAAAGGGTAAGGTACGCAACGCATGGACTATAAGATCGCCATCGTCAACTCCTCCTCGTTCGGCACGCGCTTCCCCGATCAGATGGAGCGTCTCCAGAAGATCGGTACCGTCGAGCGCGTCCGCGTGGCGGGTGACGCCCACGGCGCCGAGCTCGCCGAGGCACTGAAGGATTACAACATCATCATCTCCTCGGTGACCCCGTTCTTCGACGCGGAGTTCTTCGAGCACAAGACCGACCTGCTGCTGCTTTCCCGCCACGGCATCGGCTACAACAACGTCGATGTGGCTGCCTGCAACGCAACGGGCTGCATCCTGACCACCGTGCCGCCGCTCGTCGAGCGCGACGCCGTGGCCGAGGGCGCCGTCGCCCTGCTGCTCGACTGCATGCGTCATGTGAGCGATTCTCATGTGGCCGCCAACGAGGGCCGTTGGGCGGAGCGCGCCTCCTTTGTGGGCAACGGCGTGTCCGGCAAGACGCTCGGCATCATCGGCTGCGGCAACATCGGCACCCGCGTCGTGGAGATCCTGGCCCGCGGCTATGACCTCAAGGTTCTGGCCTGCGACCCGGTTCAGCGCGACGAGTGGGCAGACGGCCTGCGTGCCCAGGGCGTCGACTTCGAGTACACCGACCTGGATACCGTGGTCTCCAACTGCGACATCCTGACGCTCAACGCCGACCTCAACCCCACGTCGTTCCACATCCTGGACGCCGATGCCCTCTCCAAGATGAAGAAGGGCGTCTACGTGGTGGACAACGCCCGCGCCGACCTCATCGACCAGCCCGCCATGCTGGCTGCGCTCGAGGACGGCACGGTCAAGGGCCTCGCGATGGACGTCATGCACGACGAACCGCCTCGTCCGGACGATCCGTACTTCAACCATCCCAAGGTTCTCGTGTGCCCGCACATCTCCGCGTATACGGAGGAGTGCCTGCGCGGCATGGGCGAGAAGTGCGTCGGCGATGTCGAGCGCTTCGTCGCCGGTGAGGAACCGGTTAACGAGATTCGAGCCTAACGCTCGCGTCCGATTCCAGGCCTGCACCTCTCCGCGCACCCGCAGGAGGGTGCAGGCCTACTTTTTTGTCTATTTCACCTCTTTCGATGCAAAGGAGCCGGGGCTGTGGGTCCGTTTCAGGCAGTACTTTTCGACATGGACGGTCTCATCTTCGATAGCGAGCGCCTGTGCTACAAGGCGTACCTGCGCGCGGCGCGCGCCTTCGGCTTTCAGATGAATCCCGCCCTCTACATGAGCCTTTGCGGCAGGATCGAGCATGAGGTCGTCGCCGGGCTGCGCCACGCCTTCGGCGAGGACAAGGACGTCGCCACGTGGCGCGAATACATCAAAAAGCAGAAGACGGCCGTGCGCATGGAGCAAAACGGTCGTGTGGGAAAGAAGAAGGGTCTGCTGGAGCTGTTGAGCTACCTGCAGGAGCGCCAGATCCCCTATGCGCTCGCAAGCTCTTCGGTCCGTCCGCTGATCGACGAGTACATGAAGGCCGAGTACCTCACGCACGCCTTCCCCTACATCATGGACGGCACGCAGGTTGAAAACGGCAAGCCCGACCCCGAGATCTTCCTCAAGGCGGCCGCGCTCATCGACGCCGACCCTGCGCACACGCTCGTGCTCGAGGACAGCCATGCGGGCGTGCTCGCCGCCAACGCCGGCGGCTTCACGTCGGGCTTCGTCTTCGACGACCTGACGAATATGGATTCGGTCACCGAGGGCTACCCGATTCTCGATCAGCCCGAAGGCAACCGCGAGACCATCCGCCGCGACGCGGTGCTCTCGTTCGACAGCCTGGCCGACGTCGTGGGATTCCTCGAGGTCCTACGCTCGTAAGTTTGGAAATAAAGCGAGGTTACTCCTGTGGACAAACTCGTTGTGTATAACGACATGCGCAGGCTGTTCGCCATCAGCCTGTCGTATGTGGTCATCGCGGTGTGCATCGTCGCTCTGGGCTTCACCCAGGGCGGGGGCAACATCGTGTGGCCGATCATCTCGGTGGCGGTTGCCGTCTGCTTCATCGCGGGCGTCGTGTTCAACGTGCGCAAGATGAGCGACCGCGGCCCGCTGTTCGAGTACACCGAAGACGGCGTGACGGACTTCACGAAGCCGGATGACATCATCGTCCTGCCGTGGGAGCAGGTTTTGAGCGTGAACCTCAAGGCGGCGAGCAACAACGACCTCATGCTCGAGGTCATGGGCTACAAGACCGCCGACCAGTTCGACGAGGTCACGCCTGAGATGCAGGCGCAGATGGACGCCAACCAGTCCGACCGCGTCTACTTCGTGCTGCAGCTGTCGGGCCTGTGGGTCCGCCGCTCGCGCATGAAGGAAGCATACGATTGGATCTGCGAGCACATCGCGCCGGCACATCCGGACATCGCGTTCTCGAAGTTCGAGGACCCGCTGTCGCACCTGGGCAAGAAGTCCGACCAGTAGGCCAGTAGGAAAACGGGAGCTCTGTGATCTATGGATAAGCGCGCGCTGCGCATGGCGGCATCGGACGACGTCGCCACGGTTATCGACGCGGTGAGCGCGGGCGAGAAGGTCTGCGTGCGCACCAAGAGCGGCGAGGTCGCCTGCATGCTGACCGCGCGCGAGGACATCCCGCGCTTCCACAAGATCTGCCTTATCGAGCGCGACGCGGGCGACACGGTCACCAAGTACGGCCAGATCATCGGGCGCGTGACGTCGCCGATCGGTCGCGGCTCGTACGTGCATATCCATAACATCGAAAGCATCAAGACGGGGGTGGACGCATGAGGGGGTACCGAAGACCCGACGGCAGCATCGGCATCCGCAACCATGTGATGGTGCTCTCGACATGCGGCTGCGCCAACATGGTCGCGCGGCGCATCGCCGATGCGGTGCCCGGGGCCGTGGCGGTCGAGAACTCCAAGGGCTGCGGTCAGGTGGGCAGCGGCATCGAGATCATGCGCCGCTGCCTTGCGAACCTCGCGCTCAACCCGAACGTGTTCGGCACGCTTATCGTCGGGCTGGGGTGCGAGTCCACCAAGCCCTACGAGCTTGCCGAGGCCGTGCGCTCGCGCTCGGATAAGCCGCTCGAGGTCATGACGATCCAGGACTGCGGCGGCTCCGCTGCCGCGATCGAGCACGGCGTCGAGTTGGCGCGCGGCCTTACGGAGCGCGCGGCGGGTGCCGAGCGCTGCGAGATGGGCCTGGGCGACCTGGTGCTCGGCACCAACTGCGGAGGCTCCGATGCCACGAGCGGCCTCGCGGCGAACCCCGTGGCGGGCGTGGTGAGCGACGCGGTCGTCGCTGCCGGGGGCACCGTGATACTCGGCGAGACGACCGAGCTCATCGGCACCGAGGACCTGCTCGCCGCGCGCGCCGAGACCCCGGACGTGGCGGATGATATCTACCGGATCGTCTGCGGGCTGGAACGCAGCTTTGTCGAGGCGGGCGTCGACGTGCGCGGCGCGAACCCCTCTCCCGGGAACATGGCCGGCGGGCTCTCGACGCTCGAGGAGAAGGCGCTGGGCGGCATCTCCAAGGGCGGAACCTCCCCGATCATGGAGGTCGTCCCGTACGGTGCGCGACCCGGCAGGCGCGGCCTGGTGATCATGGACACGCCGGGCTACGACATCGAGTCAGTGTCGGGCATGACGGCGGGCGGCGCCCAGGTGCTGATCTTCACCACCGGGCGCGGCACGCCGATCGGCAACCCGCTCATACCGGTCATCAAGGTGACGGGCAACGTCGAGTGCGCGGCGCGCATGGCGGACAACATCGACTTCGACGCGTCGGGCGCCGTGGAGGGCGCATCGACGATCGACGAGCTGGGCTCTTCGCTGCTCGAGCTGCTCGAGCGCGTCTGCGACGGCGAGCAGCCTGCTGCGGAGCGCTTCGGGTTCAACGATTTCTCGATCTTCCATAACCAGGAGGTCTGGTGCACCTGCCTGCCATGAGGCGCGCGGTGCCGCATGCGGCCCCTGTTTGCATAGATGAATCAGGCAGATCGACAAGAGAAGGGAAGCAAGATGTCGACTGAGTACATGAAGCAGAACGGATTCTACGAGCAGGTCGAGAAGACGGGCGTCGTGCCCGTCGTGGTGCTTGAGAAGGTCGAGGACGCCGTTCCCATGGCCAACGCGCTGGTCGCCGGCGGCCTTCCCGCCGCTGAGGTCACCTTCCGCACCGCCGCTGCCGCCGATTGCATCCGCGAGATGGCCGAGAAGTGCCCCGACATCCTGGTCGGTGCCGGCACCGTGGTGAACCTCGACCAGTGCAAGCGCGCGGTCGACGCCGGCGCCAAGTTCATCGTGTCCCCCGGCTACGACATGGCCACCGTCGATTGGTGCATCGAGCACGAGGTGAACATCATCCCGGCCGCCGTCACCCCGACCGAGATCATGGCCATGATCAACCGCGGTCTCGACGTGACGAAGTTCTTCCCGGCGAATCTGTACGGCGGCCTGGCTGGTATCAAGGCCCTGGCCAGCGTGTTCGTCGGTCATCGTTTCATGCCCACGGGCGGCGTGAACACCGACAACGTGCGCGACTTCTTGAGCTGCGACGCCATCATCGCCGCCGGTGGCACCTGGATGGTCAAGCCCAACCTGTTCGCTGACGGCGACTTCTCCCGCGTCGAGGCCATCGCCGCCGAGGCCGCCGCTGCCGTGCGCGAGCTGCGCGGCTAATGTGAGTCGGCACCTACGGTGCGGGCGAAGTGCAGGGGTTTCGCCCGCACCGTGTGCATAGAAATCGCCAACTTCGGGGAAAGGAAGCATCATGGCAGTTGAGTTGGATACCGCAATCAAGTTCGGCGCCGGTCGCGTTCGCTGCGAGCAGGGCCTGCTCGAGCAGCTCGGCGAGGAGTTCAAGCGCTTTGGCGACAAGATGCTGATCGTCGCCGGCCCGCGCTCCTGGGACGCCGTCAAGGACCGCCTGGTCCCCAGCATGGAGGCCGCCGGCGTCGCCTGGCAGCTCGAGATCTGGACGGGCTGGTGCTGCTACGAGGGCGCCGAGGAGCTCGCCGCCAAGGCCCACGAGGCCGGCTGCGACGAGATCGTGGGCGTCGGCGGCGGCAAGATCACCGACCTGGCAAAGGCGGTGGGCGAGGTGGCCCACCTGGGCGCCATCAACGTCCCGACCTCTGCCTCCACCTGCGCACCGTTCACCTGCATGAGCGTCATGTACACCGCTGAGGGCGGCAAGCTGCGCTCTTGGCGCTTCGACCACGAGATCGATGCCGTCTACATGGACCTCGACGTCATCGCCGCCTGCCCGCACCGCTACAACGCCGCGGGCGTCATGGACGCGATGGCTAAGAAGATCGAGATGCTGAACGGCAAGCCCGAGATGCACCTTGAGGATACGCCGATCGACGTCTTCACCGCCTTCAACATGGCTGCCTACGTGTACGACGTGCTCGACAAGATCGCACTCGACGCCATCGAGGACAACCGTGCCGGCAAGGTCACCAAGAACCTCTCCGACATGGCGTTTTTGAACGTCATCACCACGGGCGTCATCGCCAACACCACCAAGAGCTTCCGTCAGTCCGAGCTCGCGCACGTCATCTACGACGGCGTCCGCACGCACTTCACCCATGAGGCGGCCGACGCCATCCACGGCGAGATCGTCGCCGTGGGCCTGTTCTGTCAGCTCTACTTCAACGGCCTGAAGGACAAGGAGGAGGAGCTGCGCGAGTTCATGCGCAAGATGGATCTGCCGCTGACGCTGGGCGAGCTGGGCATCGAGCCGACCGAGGAGAACCTCAACACCATCGAGGAGTACATCGTGAACTCTCGTCACTACAACAGCGACGACCCGGCTGACCGTCAGCGCCTGCATGAGGCCGTTCGTGAGATGGTGTAGCGCGTGACATTGCTGTTACGTGGTAAAGTAGAGGATAGGTTATAGTCCGGGCCGCAGGGGTGTCCGGCGCAGATGAGCTTGCGCTCAATATAGAAAAGGAGAGATTCCCATGTACTCTGAGGAGACCACCATCGTCAACGCGACCGGCCTGCACGCTCGTCCGGCTTCCATGTTCACCAAGACCGCTTCCGGCTTCAAGTCCAACGTCACGGTCAAGAAGGCCGGCGCCGAGGGCGACGGCGTGAACGCCAAGAGCATGCTGGCCCTCATGACCCAGGGCCTCGCCTGCGGCACCACCATCGTCATCACCGCTGACGGCGAGGACGAGCAGGAGGCCGTGAAGGCGCTCGTCGAGCTCATCGAGAGCGGCTGCGGCGAGTAGGCTTTCGCGTCATCGCATGGTTGCGCCCCGATCGGCATTGCCGGTCGGGGCTTTTTGGTGCGCGCTGGGGCAGGC
>DGYMJ06203__coassemble_614_pt1 | contig 19587 bp, 22 predicted proteins | sample DGYMJ06203__metabat2_high_PE_015 | metagenome-assembled genome bin DGYMJ06203
GACCGAAGGACGTACCTTCATCGTTCTTCCTCTCGGTAGTGCTCAAACTACAAAACAATGGAATGTATCTACTCGCCCAGCCGCAGGCGTGAATAACTGAAGGCTGGCCTATACATGCAAACGCGATCGAGAGGCTGAGCGAACCTCGCGATCGTGCGATTGCCGTATGATGCGGTCGCTACTTGTAGCGATACGTAATGCGGCCGCGGGTGAGATCGTAGGGAGACAGCTCCACGACGACCTTATCGCCCGGGAGAATGCGGATGTAGTTCATGCGGATCTTGCCCGAGATGGAGCAGAGCACCGAATGACCGTTCTCGAGTTCAACGCGGAACATGGCGTTGGGCAGCGGCTCCGTGACCGTACCCTCGAGTTCGATAGCATCTTCCTTCTTCAACGCAGCATCACTTTCTCTAGAAAACGACAGCAACTGAGAATAATAACAAAAAGCGTGTGGAGGTGGTCAATTTCGTAATCGCTCCACATTTCTGTACTTTATGCCCACCGGTCCCTGGCTGGAGCCCTAGGGTGACCCCCACGAGGCCACTCGCCACTGCTTTAGGGCTGGATAGCCCGGGAGGTGCGCATCGAGCGCACCTCCCGGGCCGCTAAAGCGAAAGCTTTGGTTGCAACTCCCCTAGTCACCAATTGGAATGGAGGAGTGCGCGGGCAACGCCCGCGCACCGCCAGATGTGAGCGGCACGGAACGTGCCCGAACATCTGGCGCAGGAAGCAAAGTTTTGTGGGGACACTCCCCCATTGCAGCAGAACCCCCGACATGAAATCTTTTGCGCAAGTTCCGCACGAGCCGAAGGCGCCAGTGGCGCCTTCGTGCGAGCCAGGACTGCCCGCAGCGCAAAGGATTTCATGTCGGGGGTTCCCAAGGCCACCCGGGATAGAACCCGAGCTACATAACCCCACCCTGCATAGAGCACCAAGGCCCACGCTCATCGACCGTCAGGATGACCGGACCGTCGTCGGTGATCGCGATGGTGTTCTCATAGTGGGCAGCGGGCAGATGGTCGTTCGTCGTGACGACCCAACCGTCCGTACCCGTCGTCACGTGATTGGTACCGAGCGTGATCATCGGCTCGATCGCGATGACCATACCGGCTGCCAGCTTCACGCCGCGACCCTTCTTGCCGTAATTCGGCACGTTGGGATCCTCGTGCATGTTGCGGCCCACGCCGTGGCCGACGTAGTCGCGGAGCACGCCGAAGCCGTGATCCTCCGCAAGCGTCTGGACCGCATGCCCGATGTCGCCCAGGTGATTGCCCGGAACGGCCTGCTCGATGCCGGCCTTCAGACAGTCGCGCGTGATCTCGCACAGCGTGCGGACCTCCTCGGAAGGCGTTCCGCAATAGAAGGTCCACGCATTGTCGCCCACCCAGCCGTCGACGATGGCGCCCGTGTCGATGGACACGATGTCGCCGTCGCGCAGAATGACATCCGGATTGGGGATGCCGTGGACGACCTGATCGTTGATGCTCGCGCAGATCGTGCCGGGGAATCCGCCGTAGCCCTTGAAGGCCGGGATGCCACCGTGCATGCGGATGATCTGCTCAGCAAGCTGATCGAGCTCGAAGGTGGAGACGCCGGGGCGCACCATGGCCCCAACGCGGCGGAGCGCCATCTTAGACAGCGCTCCAGCCTTCTTCATCTGCTCGATTTCTTCTGCAGACTTGATTTTGATCATAGACCGAGGACTTCCTTCGCACGGGCGTAGACGTCGTCGATGGCACCGGTGCCGTCGACGATCTTCAGCTTGCCCTGACCGCGATAGTACTCAACCAGCGGAGCCGTGTTCTTCTCGTACACGTCCAGACGGTTGGCGATCGTCTCAGGCTTGTCGTCGTCGCGCTGATACATCTCGCCGCCGCACTTGGGGCAGACCTCATCGGCCTTGGTGCCCGTGTAGCCGCAATCGCGGCAGGCGCGGCGAGAGGACAGACGGGAGATGATGACATCGGCGGCAACGTCGACGAGCAGCGCGCACTCGAGCTCATGGCCGAGAGCGGACAGCTCGGAGTCGAGCGTCACGGCCTGCATCGTGTTGCGCGGGAAGCCGTCGAGGATGAAGCCCTTCTGCGCGTCGTCGGCAGCAAGGCGCTCCTTGACCAAATCGATGACGAGCTGATCGGGAACGAGCTCGCCGGCATCCATGTACTTCTTCGCCTGGACGCCGAGCTCGCTGCCGCTCTTGACGGCGGAGCGCAGAAGATCGCCCGTGGAGATGTGGGCGACGCCGTACTCGGCGACGAGCTGCTGGGCCAGCGTGCCCTTACCGGCACCGGGACCACCCAAAAGCACGATGTTCATGGTTGTCTCCTAACCCTTTATTTGAAGAACCCGTCGTAATCGTACATCTTGAGCTGGCTCTCCACCTTGGAAATCGTGTCCATCACAACACCAACCATGATGAGGATGGAGGTGCCGCCGAATGCCTGGATGAGCGAGTTGCCCGTGAAGGAGAACACGATCGAGGGCACGATGGCGATGATGGCCAGAAAGACCGCGGAGGGAAGCGTGATCTTGTTGAGCGCGTTCTTGATGTAGTTCGCGGTGGCGCGGCCCGGACGAACGCCGGGGATGAAGCCGCCCTGGCGCTTGAGGTTCTCGGCCGTGTCATCGGGGTTGAACACCATGGAGGTGTAGAAGTACGCGAAGAACACGATGAGGACCACGTTCAGCACCCAGTTGATCCAACCCGAGGACAGCGCGCCGGCGACCGCCTGGATCCAGTCGATGCCGGGGAAGAACACAGCGAGCTGGGCCGGGAAGTACAGAAGCGCACTCGCGAAGATGATCGGGATGACGCCCGCGGTGTTGACCTTGATCGGCAGGTAGGTGGACTGGCCACCCATGATGCGACGGCCGACGACGCGCTTGGCGTACTGGACCGGGATGCGGCGCTGACCGCGCTCGACGAAGACGATGAGCGGGATGACGCACAGGATCACGACCACGATCACCAGCGTGAGGATGATGTTCGCGGTGCCGCCATCGGAGACGGACGCGAACACGGCCTGCGGCAGGCCCGCCATGATGTTGGCGAAGATGATCAGGCTCATGCCATTGCCGATACCGCGCTGGGTGATGAGCTCGCCGATCCACATGATGAGCATGGCGCCCGCCACGAGCGTGCCCACGATCATGATGTCGAAGATGACCTCGGGCGCACCGGCACCGTTGAACTGGATGCCGAAGCTCTTGAACAGGAACAGGTAGCCGATGCCGTTCAGGATGGCAAGCGCCAGCGTGAGGTAGCGCGAGTACTGGGTGATCTTGGTCTGACCGACCTCGCCCTCGCGCGCGAGCTCATGCAGGCTCGGGACGACGCTTTGAAGCATCTGGAGGATGATCGAGCTCGTGATGTAGGGCATGATGCCCAGCGAGAAGACAGAAACGTAAGAGAGCGCGCCGCCGGAGAAGAGGTTCAACAGGGCCATGGCGCTCTCGGCGACCGTGTTGTCGCCGTTCAGGCCGAAAAGGCCCGCCATCCCCGCGACGGGGATGCCGGGCACAGGTACGTGCGCACCGAGACGGTACAGCACGAGCATGGCGATGGTGAACGTGATCTTGCCGCGCAGCTCCTTAATACGGAATGCGTTTTTAAGACCAGTTAGCACGGCAGCTCGACCTTTCCGCCAGCGGCCTCGATTTTGGCCTTGGCAGAAGCCGAGACCTTGTCGACCTTGACCGTGAGCTTCTTCGTCAGATCGCCGTTGCCGAGCACCTTGACGGGCTCGAACTCCTTCTTGATGATGCCGGCGGCCTTAAGGGCGGCACCGTCGACAACAGCGTCGTTCTCGAACTTGAGCTCGAGAGTGGAGACGTTCACAGCGGTGTACTCGATGCGACGCGGGTTCTTGAAGCCGGGGAGCTTCGGCAGACGCATCGCGAGCGGGGTCTGGCCACCCTCGAAGCCGGCACCCTTGGTGCCGCCGGAGCGGGAACCCTGGCCGTTCTGACCGCGACCAGCGGTGGTGCCGCCACCGGAAGAGTTACCGCGGCCGACACGCTTACGCTTATGCGTGGAGCCCGCGTTGGGCTTAAGATCATGAAGCTGCATTGCTTACTCCTCTACAATCTCGACAAGGTGCTTAACCTTGAAGATCATGCCGCGAACGCTCTCGTTGTCGACGATCTCGCGCACCTCGCGGATGCGGTGCAGACCGAGGGAGCGGACGGTCCTCTTCTGGTCCTCCTTGCAGCCGTTGGTGCTGCGGACCTGCATAATCTTGATAGTCTTAGCCATGCCTACTTCTCCTTCCCGACAAACAGCTGGGAAACGGTGAGGCCGCGGCGGGCTGCGACGTCTTCAGGGCTGGAGAGCTCCTTGAGGCCCTCGGCAGCAGCCTTGATGATGTTCAGGCCGTTGTCGGTGCCCAGGGACTTGGCCAGCACGTTCTTGATGCCGGCAAGCTCGAACAGCGGGCGGACCGCGCCGCCGGCGATGACGCCGGTACCCTCGACAGCGGGCTTGATGATGATGCGACCGGCGCCGAAGTGGCCGATGACATCATGGGGGATGGTGCCGTCCTCGGTGACCGGGACGTGGAACATGTTCTTCTTGGCGTCGAGCGAGGCCTTGGAGATGGCCAGGGGCACCTCGGCGGACTTGCCCATGCCGAGGCCCACGTTGCCCTTGCCGTCACCCACGACCACGAGGGCCACGAGGGACATGCGGCGACCGCCCTTGACGGTCTTGGAAACACGGTTGATGAAGACGACGCGCTCCTCGAACTCGGAGGCCTCGCGCTGCTGCTTTTGATTACGAGCCATAGCTACATACCTCCTAGAACTTCAGGCCGGCGGCGCGGGCGCCATCGGCGAGGGCCTTGACGCGGCCGTGATAGATGCGGCCGCCGCGGTCGAAGGTGACGGCGTCGATGCCGGCCTCGAGGGCGCGCTTGCCCACGATCTCGCCGACCTTCTCGGCAGCCTCCTTGTTCGAGGTGGTCATACCCTCGAACTCCTTCTCGAGCGTCGAGGCGGAGACCAGGGTGTGGCCCTTGGTGTCGTCGACGATCTGAGCGTAGATGTTGGCGTTGGTACGGGTGACGCGCAGGCGCGGGCGCTCCGGGGTGCCGAAGATCTTGCCGCGGACGCGACGCTGGCGACGCTTGAGGCCTTCCCTCTTCGCCTTCTGCTTATCCATAGCGAAACTCCTTCGATGAGATGTGCCGGCACCTGACGGGGTACCGGTCTTACAGCGTGACGGCGGCTACCGTTACTTGGCGGCCTTACCGAGCTTGCGGCGGATGTGCTCACCCACGTAGTGGATGCCCTTGCCCTTGTAGGGCTCGGGCGGACGCTTGGAGCGGATCTCGGCCGCGACCTGGCCGACCTGCTGCTTGCTGATGCCCTTCACGTTGATGTGCGTGTTGTCGGGCACCTCGAAGGTGATGCCCTCGGGGGCATCGTAGGTCACGGGGTGGGAGTAACCCAGGGACAGATCGAGGGTGCTGCCCTTGAGCGCGACACGGTAGCCGACGCCCGCGAGCTCGAGGGACTTGCTGAAGCCCTCGGAGACGCCCACGACCATGTTGTGGATCAGCGCGCGGGTGAGGCCGTGCATGGCGCGGGTCTCGCGCTCGTCGTCCGGACGGGAGACGGTCAGCACGTTGTCCTCGACGCTGATGGTGAGCTTGCTGTAGAAATCGTTCTCAAGGGTGCCCTTGGGGCCCTTGACGGTCACATGGGTGCCGTTGACTGCCACATCGACTCCGGCGGGAATCTGGACAGGCTTGTTACCGATACGAGACACGGGAATATCCTTTCCTTCTACCAGCCGAACCCGTTACCAGACGAAGGCGATGACCTCGCCGCCGACACCCGTGGCGCGGGCGTCGCGGTCGGTCATGACGCCGCGGCTGGTGGAGATGATCGCGGTGCCGAGGCCGCCGCGGACGCGGGGCAGGTCGGCGACGCCGGCGTACTTGCGCAGACCCGGCTTGGAGATGCGCTTGATGCCGTTGATGACCTTCTGCTTCTTGGGACCGTACTTGAGGGTGATGTGGAGGGTCTTCTGCGGCTCGGTGTCCTCGACCGTGTAGCCGGAGATGTAGCCCTCCTCGTAGATGACGCGCGCGATCTCCACGAGCTTCTTGCTGCTCGGCATGGAGACCTCGGCCTTGTTCGCAGAGTTCGCGTTGCGAATGCGCGTAAGCATATCTGCGATCGGGTCAGTGACGTTCATGCAGATTCTCCTTCGTTCTTGATGAACCTGTGCCACCGGTTCTCATCCACCCGTAGCGGACGAGCCTAACCTGGCACGATCTTCCGTGCGACGCGGAGCGCGGCTCCGCGCGCGCTGGCAGTGACTTACCAGCTGGCCTTCTTGATGCCGGGAAGTTCGCCCTTGAGCGCAAGCTCGCGGAAGCAGACACGGCACAGCCCGAACTTGCGGTAGACCGAATGCGGACGGCCGCAGCGCTGGCAGCGGGTGTACTCGCGCGTGGAGAACTTCTGCTTGCGGTTGCACTTGACGATCATCGATGTCTTAGCCACTTATTTCCTCCTCACATTGCTGTATCAGAGCACCGGACGGGCGGCGCGCCGTCTGCGCGCCGCCCGGAGCCGGAGCAGATGAACCTATTTCTTGAACGGGAAGCCGAACGCGTCGAGAAGCGCGCGGGCCTCCTCATCGGTGTTGGCGGTGGTCACGATGGTGATGTCCATACCGCGGGTGCGGTCGACGGAGTCGAAGTCGATCTCCGGGAAGATGAGCTGCTCGGTGACGCCCATGGAGAAGTTGCCGCGGCCGTCGAAGCTCTTGGGGGAGATGCCGCGGAAGTCGCGGATACGGGGGATCGCCACGGAGGTCAGGCGGTCGAAGAACTCCCACATGCGGTCGCCGCGCAGGGTGACCTTGGCGCCGATCGGCATGCCGGCGCGCAGGTGGAAGGAGGCGATGGACTTGCGGGCACGGGTGACCATCGGCTGCTGGCCGGTGATGGTGCGCAGGTCGCGGACGGCGCCCTCGATGGCCTTGGAATCGGTCGCGGCCTCGCCGACGCCCATGTTCACGACGATCTTCTCGAACTTCGGGATCATCATGACGTTCTCGTACTGGAACTTGTCCTGCATCTGCTTCTTGACCTCGTTGAGGTACTTGGCCTTCAGACGCGGAACGTACTTCTCCTCTGCCATGTCAACTCCTTTGGGGTTTTAAGCACGGGGCGGTGCGCAGCGCTTCGATGGCCGGTATGCTCGACCTCGCGCGTTGCTGTCCTCGTGCCTCCTGCCGCAATCGTGTCGGTTATGGCGTACCGGCACAACGAAAAACCGGCAGGAGCCGGGCAATACGAGTCGGTATGATACGCGCATGCGCCCGAGATTGCCAGTAAAAGCTTGTGTGCTGCGGAAATCCACAATTGCGGCGTGGACGCCCCGCTCGTCCCTCGGCCTCATTCGCCGTCGCGCGCGCCGTTGCGGGGTTGCCTGCTTCTGTCGCTTCGTTCATCCACTTCGTTCTGCCGCTTCGTTCCGTCGAGAAGGGCACAGCAGGGGTCAATGACACAAACTGGGCAATTTGGCACGCTAAGAGCCTATGTTGACCTCCTTTAGCGTGCTATTCTGCCCAGTTTGTGTCATTGACCCCCTGCTTTCGTGTTTGAGCACATGTTCACAAGGCGGACGGCGGGCCGATCGACGCCTCCCCTACGCGTTGAACACGTACCGGTCCAGGCGTTCGAACGCCTCCTTAACGCGGGCGAGCGGCAGCGCGAGGTTCACGCGAATGTGGCACGGGCCGTGGAAGGGACGACCGTCCTGCCAGCCCACGCCCACGCGCCAGCCGGCGTTCAGGACCCAGTCGATGTCTCGGCCGCAGCGCTCGCACCACTCGGTGCAATCCAGAAAGAGCATGTAGGTGCCCTGGGGCTTGGACACGCGCACGCCGTCGAAATGCGCAGCGATGAAGTCGCACGCCCAGTCCACGTTGCCCGCGATGACCTCGCGCAGCTCGTCGACCCACTCGTAGCCCTCGGGCTCATAGGCGCCGAGCAGCGCGTGCATGGAGAGCACGTTCATCTCGTTGTAGTGCGGCTTGGACGACTGGGCCAGCACGCGGTCGCGCAGGTAGTCGTTGTAGATGATGTGGTAGCTGCCCACGAGGCCGGCCAGATTGAAGGTCTTGGAGGGGGCATAGAGGGCCACAGTGCGATTGCGGGCGTCCTCGGACACCGACTGGGTCGGGACGTGCTTGTGGCCGGGCAGGATGATGTCGGACCAGATCTCGTCCGAGATCACCACGCAGTCGTGCTTGGCGTACAGCTCCATGGCGCGCTCGATCTCCTCGCGCTCCCACACGCGACCCGTGGGATTGTGCGGCGAGCAGAAGATGGCGGCATGGATGGTGTGCTCGGACAGCACGCGCTCCATATTCTCGAAATCCATGCGCCAGATGCCGTCGTCATCGAGCTTGAGCGGCGAATGGACGATGCGGAAGCCCGCGTTGGTGAGCGAGTTGGTGAAGCCGATATAGGTCGGGCTGTGGACGAGCACCTCGTCGCCGGGTGCCGCGAAGGCGTTGAGCGTGGAGATGACGCCGCCCAGCACGCCGTTCTCGTAGCCGATGTGCTTGGGCTCGAGACCGACGACGTCGTTGCGGCGGCTCTGCCACTCGATGATCTTGGAGAAATACTCCTCGCGGGGCGCGAAGTACCCGAAGTGCGGCTGCTTCACGCGCTCGATGATGGCATCCTGGATGGTGGGGACCACCGGAAAGTTCATGTCGGCGACCCACATGGGGATGAAGTCAAAGCCCTCTTCGGGGGCGGCGGGGGCGGAGCCGCCGGGCATGCCGATGCCGTCGACGGCGATTGCATCCTGTCCGTGGCGGTTGATGATTGAGGTGAAGTCGAAGCTCATGCGTCCGTCCTTTCGTAGAAGTCCGTCCGCAATGATACCCCGATGTGCCGGGACGTTTGGAGCGGTGTTTCTGCCTGGCGCCCTCCGTCGGGATGACCGGCCGTCATCCCGACGGCGCTATTTCTTCACCTCTTGCAGGTACTTATAGAGGGTCGGCACCGAAACGCCCATCTCCTCGGCAACCACGTGCACGGCGCCTTTCATAAGGAATACGCCCTCGTTATAGATCTTGCGCAGCACTTCGATTCGCTCCATGCGGCTCATGCGGGGTTGGTTGAAGACGGGTTCGTTTCAACTCATCGACAGTACGCTATAGGCACGCCGCTCTGTCGACGGTACGCCATAGGCACACTTTCGGGCGAAAAACGTGCCTATGCCGTACCGTGGATGGGACGGCGTGCCTATAGCGTACTCTCGATTCGGACGGCGCTGCGGGACGCGCGGGAAGCTCCCTGCGGCGCGGGTGGGCATCAGTCACTACATCAGCACGCCAGCGTCTCCCTAATCTTGCCGCTTCTGGACCAGCGCGCCGACAATCGTGAACACGACCGTGCCAATGAGGATAGACGTGCCGTGCGCCGCGGAGAATTCCCCGCCGATGTAATCGGAAAGCGCAGTGAACGTGGCCATGGCGTCACCAGGAACGGCGAGCGCGCCAAGGCTCCCAAAGGCCAAGACCGCCGCGAGCACGTTGGAGACCACGAACGTCGAGCCGGCGTAGGCGGTGCCCAGGCGCACGAACAGGTCGCACCAGCGAAGCGCCGCAAGGCCCACGAGCAGCGCGCCGAGGGCGATGATCACGCCCAGGTAGGCGCTGGCCTCCTGGGGAAGCAAGATGCCGATTACAAAACCAAGAGCCGCACCGGACACGGCGCCGACCAGGAAGACGCCCGCCTTATAGACGAACTTGGACAGCAGGGCCGCCACGATGCCAAGCACCACGGCGATCACGAACGAAACCGACGAGCCGTCGGTCGACGACAGGCCGATATTCAGCACGCCCAAGAACACGAGCGCGCCGAGCATGAGATAAAACAGCTTTTTTCCGTAGAAGCACGCGGCGACGCCGACCGCGATGTTCACGAGCAGATACAAGACGACATACTCCATGAAGACAACCCCTTTCAGATCGTCGAAGAGGACCCGCACATGGTACACGACATCGACCGCGCAGTTATATATGAGCGGGCACGGTTCCCGTCCTTTTACGCAGGGGCAGGCCGCGTGGCACGCGGGAGAACCCTCGGCAGCAGACAAGAGCACCGAGAAGGGAAGGCGACGCCTCCGCCCAACAATCTGCCCGCTCGCGAACGGCACTACGACGGCGCGAACACGCAGAAGCGAGAAAGGTGCAGGTGAACCATGCCGGTGCAGCCCGAGCCCGCAGGCGCCCGGCGCGAAGGCGCGAGCGCAACGCGAACGGGCGGCCTCTCCCCGGGCGAGACATGCGCGCATTCGTGAGGTGCGAAAGTGCCGTTCGAACACGAAATCGGGCGCTCGGCCTAATAATCTTGCCCCCTCTCCCCCGTCCACCATATGTTGAATGTGTACGTACCCACCGCGCGCCGCACGGCGCGCACGCAGAAAGGGTTCCCTATGGGAGATGCACACCTCATCTGGAGGGCCGGCGCACGGATCCCGTTGGCGCGACGGCTCGTCTTGGCGCTCTGCGCCGCAGCGCTTGCCATCGCGTGCCTGCCGCAGGGCGCGCTCGCGGCGGACGGCGGCGCATCCGGCGTCATCCAGATCCTGCACGTCAACGACACGCACGGTCACTACGAGCTCACGCACTATGCCGACGAGGATGATGAGGAGGGCACGCCGGTCAACGCATACGCGGTGCTCGCGGGCCTCATGTCCGATGCGTCGTCCACCGTCGTCCTGGACGCGGGCGACACGTTCCACGGAGACCCGTTCGCCACGGTGAGCGAGGGCGCAAGCATCGCCGAGCTCCTTGACGCCGCGAACGTGGCCGCCACCACGCCGGGCAACCACGACTGGAGCTACGGGGCGGACCGCCTGGCGGAGCTCGACGCCGACCACGACTTTGCGGTACTTGCGGCAAACGTGGTGGACGCGGACACCGGCGCGCCGTTTTTCGAGCAGCAGTTCCAGCTTGTCGACCTCGAGGTCGCCGGCGAGCAGCTGACTGTCGGCATCGTGGGCGTCATCGACGAGTCGTTCTACACCTCGACGCCCGCGGCGAACGTCGAGGGCTTGGCGTTCACCGATCCCGTCGACGCAGCCGTCGACGCAGCCGAGGCCGCCCGCGCCGCCGGTGCGGACATCGTCGTCTGCCTGACGCACAGCACCGACCCGCAGGGCTTCGCCGCCGGCGTGAGCAGCATCGATGCTGTCGTCGCCGGGCACGAGCACGTTCTGATCGACGAGGTCGTGACTGCCGCGGACGGCCGCGAGGTCCCCGTGGTCGAGGAGCCCTCGAGCCCGTCCGCCGAGTACTTCGGGTCCATCGGCGTGCTCGCCCTCGCCGTTTCCGAAAACGCCGACGGCACCTGGTCGGTCGCCGGCAGCGAAAGTGAGCAGATCGACACCGCGAGCCAGTACGCCTTCGCCGACGAGGGCGTCGAGACCCTTACCGACGAGCTCGCCGCCCGCAACGCCGAGATCCTCGACGAGGTCGTGGGCACGAGCAGCACCGAGTACGCCTACTCCACCACCGAGCTGCCGGGCGGCTGGGAGCGCATCCGCACCGAGGACATGCCCATCGGCCACGTGGTGACCGGTTCGTATCTGGCGCTTACGGGCGCCGACCTCGCCTTCGAGAACGCCGGTGGCATTCGCGGGGGCGTGCCGGCGGGCGACGTCACCGCAGGCGACCTCATCTCGATCTCGCCCTATGGGAACACGCTGGCGACTTATGAGCTGACCGGCGCGGACATCCTTGCGACCATCGAACACTCCCTGTCCATCTCCAAGGCCTGCCGCGACGTCCTGGCCGCGCAGATCGAAGCACTCGAGTCGGGCGAGGACCCCATGCAGTACAGCTGGCCGAGCAACTCCGGCAGCGTGCTGGTGGTGGGCGGCGCCACGATGGAGATCGACTGGGATGCCACGGACGGTGAGCGCATCGTATCCATCGAGATGGCGGACGGCAGCGCGTTTGATCCGGATGCCACCTACACCGTCGCCATGAACAGCTATCTGCCCGGCGCCACCGACGAGTACCCGGCCTTCGCGACCATGCGGCTCGCGCAGGAATGGGGCAGCTGCGAGCAGGCGCTGCGCGCGCTGGTCGCCGATGCCTCCTGGGAGCAGCAGGTAGATAACCTCACCGGAACGATCACCTACACCGAGCGCGTCTTCCCCGACGCGGACCCGACCGCATGGTATTACGAAGCCGTGGTCTGGGCGGCCGAAAACGGCGTCTTCCACGGCTACGATGACGGCACCTTCGGCGCGGACGACCCGCTTGCGCGCGAGCAAGCCGCCGCGGTGCTCTACAACTATCTGGGCGGCGAGCCGGGCGCGCCGGACTCTGGCCTGGCCGACGTCGCGGACGGGTGGTATACCGACGCCGTGAACTGGACGGTGGCGCACGGCGTCATGACCGGCTACGAGGGCACAAACCTGTTCGGCGTGGGCGAGGCGCTCACCCGCGAGCAGTTCTGCTCCGTGATCGCCAAGGCCACGGGCGCCGACCTGGCGCATGTCGACGAGACCGTGCTCGACGAGTTCGCCGACGCCGAAAGCGTCTCGGACTGGGCGCGACCCGCCGTCGCCTGGGCCATCCAGCAGGGCATCATCAACGGCGTGGAGCACGACGGGGCCCGCACGCTCGAGGGTGCGCGCGGCGCCACGCGCGCCGAGATGGCCGCCCTCCGCCGAGATGGCCGCCCTCATGAAAAACGCCGTGGACGCGGGCGTCCTGCAGGCGTAGTGCCTTCCCGCGGTTCGGCACGCATCCGAAATGCAGCACGGGGGCGCCCGCGATTCGTCGCGGGCGCCCCCGTGTTTGGAGATGCCGTCCTAGGGGTCCCCTAATGGATGCGCGGCAGCAGCGCCGTGCGGCGATGCAGGATCATCTCGGCGGCGATGCTCACCGCGATCTCCTCCGGCGTCTCGGCCTGAATGGGCAGGCCGACGGGCATGTGCACCTGCGTGATCTCCTCGTCGGAAAAGCCCGCCTCGGCGAGCTGGGCGCGCACGAACGCGGTCTTCTTGGCGCTGCCGAGGCACCCCAGGTACGTCGGGCGGCACGCCAGCGCCTGCACCACGACCTCGCGGTCGCTCTTGTGTCCGGACGTCGCGCAGACGACGAAGTCGCGCGGCCCGATGGAGCAGAAATCCCCGATGCGGCCGTAATCGACCAAGCGGCGCTCGACCGTCGCGGGTATGAGGCCCTCCTCGAGCATCTCGGGCCGATCGTCGCAGGCAACGACGGCAAAGCCGGTCGCCGCGAGCGTCGAGGCGAGCGCGCGGCCCACGTGGCCGCAGCCGAAGATGTAGGTGTAGCCCTCAGGGCTGATGGGCTCGAGGTAGCGCTCGCCGGAGATCCCCGCCTTGATGTCGGCCTGGCGCTCCGGGAACACGATGGACGCCGGGACCGAACCCGCGACGGTGCGCTTGGACCCCTCGCCGTGCTCCGTGGAGTCTGTCGCCCCCTCGCCGAACACCGAAAGGTCGAATGAGAGCACGCCCTCGCCGCGCTCGGCCAGGATGCGTCGCTCCTGCACGAGGACGTCGCGCAAAGACGCATCGACCAGCACGTGGCACAGCGTGACCGCTCCCCCGCAGATCATGCCGGTATCGCTCTTCTTTCCGCCGATCGTGTAGCGGACCAGACAGCTCTGCCCGGCATCGAGCAGGCCGCGCGCATCGGCCATCGCGATGTTCTCGACGCTGCCGCCGCCGACCGTGCCCAGAGCCGACCCGTCGGAGAACAGCGCCATCCATGCGCCCGCCGAGCGCGGCGCCGAGCCGTGCGTCTGGGCGACAAACGTCAGCTCAGCCGGCTCTTGCGCATCCAGCGCCTCCAGCAGGCGGTCAACGATCTCAATCTTGTTCATAGGTCCATCCTTTGCGGTTGAATGCCCGGAAACGGCGCCGAAGGTGTGTCCCCTTCATGCAAACATGCACGCCGAAGGTACGTCCCCCTCGTGCAATAGTGCACGCGAAAGGTACGTCCCCGTCATGCACGGAAGTGGCAGAGGGCCTCCAGGACGCCGCCGCCCACGGCGGTCGCCTTGTCCGAAACGGTCTTGACGAACGACACGTCTCCGCGCGGGTCGATGTCGCCCGCCTTCATCCCCTTGAACGCAGGCACGCCGGGCGCCAGCAGGCCGCGCAGCACGCCGTCGATCGTGGCGAGCATGGGCTCGCCCGCCACGCGCCCGACCACCTCGCCCGCCGTGACGATGTCGCCGATCTCGCGGACGCACTCGAACGGGCCGTCGGCGGGGCTTCGCAGCACGCGCTTCGCCCCCACGCCGGCGATGATGCCGGGAACGCCCGTGTTGGCGATGGGCGAGCCGGTGTAGAGCACGCGGCCCAGATAGTGGCCGCGCTTGGTCTCCACCGCCGCATGGCAGTCCTCGCCCGCGGTGAAGCCGGGGCCCACGCCGATGACGATGGGCGCCATGTCCATCGTGGTGCCGAGGTTGCGCTTGGCAAGGATGGCGTCGACGACCGCGTCGGGCGCCAGGTCCGCCACGAGCTCGGCGTTCGGGTCGACCGCGACCGCGACCTCTCCCCGCTCCACGATCGCGCGCAGCTCGTCGGGGGTTGCACCCAAGCTGGAGCGCACGTCCTCGACGCGCGCGCTGCCGCACCGGATGGCCTCGGAGAACGCCACGGTGCGCCGGATGCACGTGGGCTCGGCGATATCCGCCATGACGACCGAGATGCCGGCGCGGTGCAGGCGCAACGCGATGCCGGTCGCCAGATCGCCCGCTCCTCGAATGAATGTCAACATGCCTGTTTCGTCCTTTCGCTTATCAGATGCCGCCCGCGCCGTTGCATCCGTGGTACCGTGTCCCACAAACCCCGTAGGCAGGGAGGACCCATGAGCGACATCACGACTCTCGTCGATATCCTGGAGCCGGTTCGCGGCATCACCGCCGTGATCGGGGGCGGCGGCAAATCGACGCTGCTCGCACGCGGCGGGCGCGCCCTCTCGCAGCACGGGCACCGCGTGGCGCTCGCCACCTCGACCCATATGCTTCCCGTAGACGGCCTCGCCTATGCCGAGACGCTCGAAGAACTCGCCCCGGAAGCGCGCAAGGCCCCGCTCATCCAACTCGGACGCCTGGAGGCATCCACCGGCAAGCTCACCGCGCCGGCCGAGCCCTGGGACTCGATCGCCGCGGCCGCCGACTACGTTCTCGTCGAGGCCGACGGGTCGCGCGGCCTGCCGTTCAAGGCGCACAGCGAGCGCGAGCCCCAGATTCCGAGCGGCTGCGCCCGCGTCATCTACGTCGCGGGCGCGACCGGGTTCGGCCTGCCCATCTACGACGTCGTGCACCGCCCCCAGCTCTTCCGCGATCTGCTCGGCGTGGCGATCGACGAGCCGGCGTCACCCGAGCTCATCGCGGCGGGCATCGTCGCCGAAGGACTCGTGGGCATGCCCGACGACCTCGTGATCGTCAACCAGGCCGAGCGCCCGGGCGCCCAACGAGATGCCCGCGCGCTCGCCGCCGCGCTCACGCCGCTCATCGACTGCCCGGTCTTCGCCGGAAGCCTGCGCGACGGCGAGCTCGTCCGCCTCGCGTAGGTATCAGGCGGCCTCAGCCGACGCGGCTGCCATCGGGGACGGGTGAATGCGGCAGGTACGTCCCCGATGATGCACGTCCGGGCTATCCGCGCTCGACGTATCGGCCCGGCTTCTCGCCGGTCGGCTCGCCGTCGCGTGCCGCGAGCACGCCGTTCACGTACACCAGATGCGCGCGGCCGTGAGCCTCGATGCCTTCATAGGGCGTGTAGTCGACCGCCTGCTGCTGCGTCGCCGCCGAGATGGTCCACCGCGCCGCGGGATCCCACACGCAGATGTCGGCGTCCGCGCCCTCGGCGAGACGCCCCTTGGCGGGCCACATGCCGAACACCCGCGCCGGACCCTCGCTCATGAGATGCATGAGCTCCATGGGTCCGAGCTGTCCCTCGAAGCTCGTCGCCATGACGGCGGGGCGGTGCTCGATGCCCGGGCCTCCGTTGGGGATGCGGGTGAAGCTGTCGCGCCCGCGGTCCTTCTGGCCGTGAAGGTTGAAGGAGCAGTGGTCGGTCGCGATGGAGTCGACCTCGCCCGCCAGCACGGCCTCGCGCAGGGCGGCGATATCGGACGGCTTGCGCAGCGGCGGGCTCATCACGTACTTGGCCCCCGCGAACCCGTCGTCGCCCTCCTCCAGGTACCTCGTGTCGTCGAGCGTGAGGTACTGCGGGCACGTCTCGACGAAGATGCCCTGCTGGCCGCGGGACCGCGCCGCACGGATGGCGTCGAGGCCGAGCCGCGTGGACAGGTGCACCACGTTGACCTTGGCGCCCGCAATGTTCGCGAGATACAGCAGGCGGCTCACCGCATCGGCCTCCGCCTCGGCGGGACGCGACAGCGGATGGCCCTCCGGGCCCGTGACGCCCGCCGCCAGCACCTCGCGCTGCAGCTCGTTGACGATGTCGCCGTTCTCGCAGTGCACGCACAGCACGGCATCCAGATCGCGCGCGCACTCCAGGCACTGGAGGGTCTCCGCGTCGGTCAGGCGCAGGTGGTCGTAGGCGAGGTACGTCTTGAACGAGCTCACGCCCGCCTCGCGCATGCGCCGCATCTGCGCCGCGCTGTCCTCGCCCCATTCGGCGATGGCCATATGGAAGCCGTAGTTCGCCGTGCACGTGCCGTCGGCGCGCCTGTGCCATTCCGCAAGCGCCTCGTCCATGGTCACGCCGCGGTCGGCCGTGGCGTAGTCGACGACGGTCGTCGTGCCGCCGCAGGCGGCCGCACGCGTACCGGTCTCAAAGCTGTCCGCGGTCCAGTCCATGCCGGTCCAGCACTGAAGGTGCGTATGGGCGTCGATGAAGCCGGGAAAGACCCAGCACCCCGCGGCGTCCTCGACCGTGTCGTCGGCCCCGGGCTCTATGCTCGCCGCGATGCGGACGATCTTGCCCCCATCGAGGGCGATGTCGCCGCGCCGCAGGCCTTCGGGGCACACCAGGGCCCCGCCTTTGATGATGATCATGTGCCAAGCTCCTTTCTTGTTCGGTTCGCGCATGTCGTGTCAGCTCCCGGATGCGCGCTGCCCGCGAGCGCGCATCCGGCAACCGGCTCGAAGCACCAGCCCCCTATCCCGCCATGCCCTCCAGGACGCGGCAGACGGCCTCAAGGTCCTCCGGCGTGTCCACGTCCATCAGCTCCTCGGCGCGCACCGCCTCGACCATAGACACGTCCACGGCCCCGCAGCGCAGAAGCGAGGAACCCCCGTCCTTGCCGGCAAGGCCCATGAGCGCACCGAAGCATGCGCGCGGGAACAGCACCGGGCTCGCAGGAGCACCCTGCCATGCCAGGCGCCATGCGCGCGTCGGGTCGCCCTCGAACGCCCGCGCGAGCGCCTCGTAGCTCGCGGGCGACACCAGCGGCTGGTCGCCGGGAACGAACAGGCAGCCGTCCCAGCGCGCATCGCCCGCCGCCAAACCGGCCCGGACCGAATCGCTGCGAAACCCTCCCTCGTGCAGGGCAACCGGCACCCCGGGCGCCATGCCGTCGAGCACGCGCGCGACCTCGGGCCAGCGCGTGGAGACGACGACCTCGAAGCGCGCCGCGGGCACCGAGCGAACCGTGCGCACGACCAGCGGCATCCCGCCCGCATCGGCGAGCAGCTTGTTGCGCCCCGCGCCGGCGATCCTGGCAAAACGCCTGCCCTCGCCCGACGCCATGATCACGCACCCGATCCGCATCCCGCACCTCCGTCCGCTGTGGCCCGTCCCGTCGGGCCCCGCTTCCACCATAGCAAAATGGGATGCCCCGCAGGGCATCCCATTGGAAGGAGAGGTATCCGAACCTTATGCGCGCGCGATCGTGGTGCCGGTCTTGCCCGCAAGGCCGTCCGCCGCCTTCTCGAGCAGCGTGATGAGCGACGTGCGCCCCTCCTTGCTCTCGACGAACGCAGTGGCAGCCTGGACCTTGGGCAGCATGGAGCCGGTGCCGAACTCGCCGGCCTCGCCGAGCTCGTTGGCGCGCTCGGGCGTCAGCGTGTCCAGCCACTCCTCGTGGTCGGTGCCGAAGCCGATGGCGACCTTCTCGACCGCCGTCAGGATGACGAGCGAGTCGGCATCGAGCTGCTCGGCGAGCTTCTCGGCCGCGAAGTCCTTGTCGATGACCGCCGCCGCGCCCTTGAGGTGATGGCCCTCGGTCGGGATGACGGGGATGCCGCCGCCACCGCAGCAGACGACCACGTGATCGGACTCGACGAGCGCGGAGATGGTGTCGAGCTCCACGATCGAGACGGGCTTGGGGCTCGCCACGACGCGGCGGTAGCCCTTCTTCTCGTCGTGCATGAAGTCGTAGTCGCGCTCGCGCGTGAGCTTATCGGCCTCCTCCTCGCTCATGAACGGGCCGATGGGCTTGGTCGGGTTCTCGAACGCCGGATCGGCGGGGTCGACCTGGATCTGGGTCAGCACGGTGGCGACACCCTTGTTCATGCCGCGGTCGAGCATCTCCTCGCGCAGGGCGTTCTGCAGGTCATAGCCGATGTAGCCCTGGCTCATGGCACCGCACACTGACAGCGGGCAGGGGATGTACTTCTCGGGATCGGAGCGCGTGAGCTCGGCCATCGCGTTGGCGATCATGCCGACCTGCGGGCCGTTGCCGTGCACGATCACGACCTCGTTGCCCTCCTCGATGAGGTCGACGATGGCGCGCGCGGTGATCTTGACCGCAGCCATCTGCTCGGGAAGATTGGATCCCAGCGCATTGCCACCAAGGGCAACAACAATACGACGAGACATGAATATCACCTTTCACGATGTGCTTTAAAACTGCAGCAGCGCCCGGGCGCGGCAGAGCGCACCACCCGGGCGCTGCGGCCACGAGAGAGGACAAAGGGTATGTCCGCTTCATGCGGGCTTTACCTGCAAGATCGAGAAGGCATGGGGAGAAAGGAGCAAACCCATGACGGAGAGGGAGGCAAATAAGCACAACCTTGCAGGTAAAACCCGCATTGCGGGTTCCGGGACGGCCCCTTCTGAGCAGGGGCCGTCCCAAAGACGGGCGATTACGCCTGGTACCAGCGATCCTTGCCGGCAGCCTCGAGCGCCTTGAGGGTCTCGACGGGGTTCTTGCACTTCTGCAGGAAGATCATGGCCGCGATGGCGTAGGGCTTGTACGAGGCCTCCTTGTACATACCGACGCGGTGATCCTCGAAGACGTCAGCGTCGACCTCGCCGTGCTCGCAGGACAGGCCGGAGATGTCGGCCGGCAGCGGGTGCATGTAGATGGTCTCCTGGCCGTGAGCGGTCTTCTCCATGAGCTCGCGGGTGGTGCACCAATCCTGGTGGGTGGCGTTCTGGGCCAGCAGCTCCTTCTCGAGCGCCTTGATGCCCTCGTCGTCGCCCTCGGCGTAGAGGTTGGTGCGCTTCTCCATGGCGGCGTAGGGAGCCCAGCTCTTGGGGATGACGATGTCAGCGCCCTCGAACGCCTCCTCCATGCTGTGGGTCTTCTTGAAGGTGGCACCGGACTCGGCGGCGAACTTGCCGGCGATGTCCACGAGCTCG
>DGYMJ06203__coassemble_616_pt1 | contig 19564 bp, 14 predicted proteins | sample DGYMJ06203__metabat2_high_PE_015 | metagenome-assembled genome bin DGYMJ06203
CAGAGCACGTTCAGGGCCCTCATCGCGAGGGCCCTTTTTAGTGCAAATCGGGGGACGTACCTTCTCCGTGCATGTTTGCACGGAGAAGGTACGTCCCCCGATTTGCACCGGATGGGATGCGCCGCGGACGCACCGAATCGCCCTTAATTCGCACCCTCTCAAGCTTGACTTGAACTTTAAAGATATGTGGATTTGCTGTACCGGTGGCATGAAGGCTCTTTGCGTTCGGGGGAAGCACGTTAGCCGGGACGTGACAACATTGCTATAGTAGAGCCTGCATCTAGTCGATCGAGAGGATCTTTGCGCATGAAGCTCAAACGCACCCGAACCACGCTCGCGCTTCTGCTGTCCGGTGCTCTAACGTTCAGCACGGTTCCGGTGGCTCTGTATGCTGAGCCCACCGCGACGCTTCAAGACCAGGTTGACGAGGCCTACTCCACGCTCATGACCTACACCCAGGAGCTTGAGTACGCCAACAACCAGCTGTTCCAGGTGCAGGAGGATCTCTCCTCCATCCAGGAGCAGATCAAGCAGACCGAAAGCGATATCGCCACCAAGCAGGCCGAGCTCGAGGAGGGGCAGGCAGCGCTCTCCGACCGTGTCTCGGTCCTGTACAAGCAGGGCGGCTTCAACCTGATGTCCGTGGTGCTGGGCGTGTCCGATTTCGAGGAGCTCTTCTCGCGTGTCTACTACGCGAATAAGGTCGCCGAGCAGGACGCCGCGCTCGTGAATTCGGTCAAGACGACCAAGGCCGAACTCGAGGAGAAGCAGAGCGCCCTTGCGGCCCAGGAGGCCGAGCAGAAGCAGCTCGTGTCCGACCAGGAGGCCAAGACCTCCGAGGTCCAGACGAAGCTCTCCGCCCAGCAGAGCTATTACAACGGTCTCGACAGCGAGCTGCAAACCCAGCTTGCGGCCGAGGCGGCGGCTCGCGCTGCCGAGGCGGCGGCCGAGGCCGAGCGCGCCCAGGAGCAGGAGAATAACAGCGACGGCGGTTCCACCACCGATACCACGACGGGCGATACCAACACGGACGCGAACACGCCCGATGCGTCGACCCCGTCCGGGGGCACCTCGAGTCCCTCGACTCCGAACACGCCGTCTAATGGCGGTTCGGACAGCACCGTGACGACGCCCGACCCCGAGCCTGAGCCCGAACCCGAGCCCGAGCCCCCGACCGACACGGGCAACACCGATTCCGGTAACGCGCCCTCCGGCGTCGTCGACGTCGCGCTCGCCCAGGTCGGCAAGCCCTACGTGTGGGCCGCCTCCGGTCCGGATTCGTTCGATTGCTCCGGCCTGACCTCCTACGCCTATCGCCAGATGGGCATCTCCATCCCGCATTCCTCCCAGTCGCAGTACAACCTGGTCTCCTCCAAGGGCCATCTCGTGTACAGCGTCAGCGCGCTGAGCCCCGGCGACCTCGTGTTCTGGGGTTACGGCGGAAGCGGTAGCTCCATCTACCACGTGGGCATGTACATCGGCGGCGGCCAGTACGTCCATGCGTCCATGCCGGGCGTCGGCGTCGTGGTCGGCACGCTGTCCACGGGCGGCAACTTCGCCGGCGGCGGTTCTCCGGTGTAAGGGTTCCTGCCTCCACACACATCTGTCCGAAGCGGCGGGACCCCGGGTTTCCCGGGGTCCCGTTTTATTGACGAATAGGGGATGCGATGGACGACGAGTTCCAGACGAACGCGGACGAGCCGAAACCGCGCGGCGCGCACTTTGCGCCCCGATCCCAAGATGCTGACGAGGCGGTGCGCGGCGCCCACATGGCCGCGGCGAGCCACATGGCCGCGCCGAGCCGCATGACGGCGGCCTCGTCCTCACCCGATGAGACCACGCAGTTCATCTTGGCCGCCCAGAGCCAGGAGGCGCGCCGCACGCGGCGACGCGCGCCGCGCCCCGACGAGACCATCGCCTACCTGACCGCCGCCGAGAGCGCCCGGCTGGGCATGGAGTCCGGTTTCGAGGGAGCCGACGTGCCGTCCGCGCCGTTCGCATCCGATGAGGCCGTCGATGCCGATGACGGGTTCGGCAGCCCCGATGCCGCGGACCAGCCCACGGGCGACCTCCCCGCGCTGGACGACTTCGCCCCCGCCGACCCCGAAGAGGAGGAGACCGAGGAGGAGGTCGAGCAGCTGGCCTCCCGCAAGGCCAACGGCGTGAGCCTGCTCGTCATCATCAGCCGCATCACGGGCTTCGGGCGCACCATGGCGCAGGCCAACGCGCTGTCGGGTGCGCTCATGGCGGTCGCGAGCTGCTACACGGTCGCCTCGACCATGCCGAACTTCCTCTACGAGCTCGTCATGGGCGGCATGCTCATCACCTCCTTTTTGCCGGTGTACCTGTCGGTTCGCAAGCGGCTCGGCCGGGACGGCGCGGCCGCCTACGCGTCCAACCTGCTTTCGCTCGTGCTGCTGCTCATGGGCGCCATGTCCATCCTGTGCTTCATCTTCGCGGGGCCGGTCATCTGGACCCAATCGGCCGGCGCGAGCGAGGACTTCAACTTCGATCTGGCGGTCTGGTTCTTCCGGTTCTTCGCGTTCGAGATCATCCTGTACGGCCTGTCGTCGATCATCTCCGGCGTGCTAAATGCGGAGCGCGACTACTTCTGGAGCAACGCGGCGCCGATTCTGAACAACGTCATCACGATCGCGTCGTTTCTGCTGTACGCGTACGTGGTCAACAACGGCATCCTCGACTGGGAGCGGGCGCTCATCATCCTCGCCATCGGCAACCCGCTCGCCGTCGCCACGCAGGTCTTCGTCCAGCTGCCCGCCCTCGCGCGGCACGGCGTGCACCTGCGCCTGCGCATCGACCTGCACGATCCGGCCATCAAGGAGACGCTCGCCATCGGCCTGCCCACCCTCGTGGTGACCTTCGCGTCGTTCCCCACGAGCGCCGTCCAGTCGTCGTGCGCCCTGCAGTGCACGGCCAACGGCGCCGCGATCTCGTACTACTCGCGCGTCTGGTACGTGCTGCCGTATTCCATCCTGGCGATTCCGCTGTCGGTGACGATGTTCACCGAGCTGTCCAACTACCACGTCGCGGGCCGTCTGGACGCCTATCGCCGCGCGGTGGCTTCGGGCATGCGCAAGCTCATGTTCACGCTCATCCCGTGCGCGATGCTTCTGATCGTGTTCGCGCCGTGCCTCATCGCGGCCATCGGCGGCTTCGACGCGGAGGACGCCGCCATGACGTCGATGTACCTGCGTGTGCAGTCGATCGCCCTGCCGTTCTACGCGCTGTCGACCTATCTGCAGAAGGTCTGCTCGTCGCTCATGCGCATGAAGTTCTACGCGATCGCCACCTGCGTGGCCGCCGTGGTCCAGGTGTCGTTCTGCATCGTGCTCACGCCGATGTACGGCCTGTACGTCGTGCCGTTCTCTTCGACGTTCTTCTTCATCGCCGTCGATGCGGTCACTATCCTGCATATCCGCAAGGAGATCGGCGCCTTCGGTATGATGGAGGTCGTGGCCTCGAGCGTCCGCTCGCTCGCGTTCGGCCTGCTCGGGTCTGCCGTCGGCGCCGCGATCCTTTGGGCGCTCACGAACTTCATGGGCCCGGTCGGGGGCTCGATGGTCCGCGGGTTCGTGTACACTGCGGCTGCCGGCATCCCGGCGCTGCTCGTGACCTATGGCAGCGCGTACGTGCTGCACAAGTCGGAGGCACCGTTCTTCGACGCGCTGTTCGATAAGGCCGCAGGCCTGCTGCGCCGCGCCTAGGCGCCACGCGGGACTGCTTATTCGCAAGGGAAGGTATCTGCCATGGAGTATCGTCTGATCAACGACGAGGAGACCTGGGACGCGATTTTGCGGGCCCACAACGGTCACCCCATGCAGTCGTGGGGATGGGGTTCGCTCAAGGAGCAGACGGGCTCGTGGACGGCGCATCGCGTGGTGTGCGAGGACGACGGGAAGTTCGTCTGCGCGGCCCAGGTGCTCGAGCGCAAGCTGCCGTGGCCGTTTCGCTCCATCTGCTATGCTGCCCGCGGCCCGGTGACGGAGCGCGACGAGGACGTGCCGCGCGCCGCCGACCTCATCGCCGAGTGGTGCCGCGCGCACGTGCACGCCGTCTCGCTCAAGATCGACCCGGGCGTGTCGGGCATCAAGCTGGGCGACGGGTGGAAAGAGGGGAACAAGATCTTGATCCCGAACACGGCGACGCTCGATCTGACGCCCGACGAAGACGCCATCATGGCCAGCATCCACTCCAAGAAGGCCCGCCAGTACATCCGCAAGGCGGGACGCAGCGGCGTGGAGGTTCGCCTCGCCACGCGGGAGGATATGCCGGGCATCATGGAGCTCTACCACAACACCGCCGAGCAGGATGACTTCTTCATCCACGAGGACGAGTACTACTACAAGGCGTTCGATGCGATGGCCGACGTCAACCAGCTGTTCGTGGCCGAGGTCGAGGGTCGTCTGCTCGCCTTTTTGTGGAACATCACCATGCCCGCGGCGGCCTTCGAGCTGTGGGGAGGCGTGAACGACGAGGGCAAGCGCCTGCGCGCCAACTACCTGCTGAAATGGCACGCGATGTGCGAGGCCAAGAAGGCGGGCGCCAAGCTCTACGACTTGAACGGCCTGTTCAACGACGGCATCAGCAAGTTCAAGATGCTGTTCGTGAACGAGCCGACGATGTGGATCGGCACGTGGGACAAGCCGCTGAGCCCGCTGTTCACCGTATGGGAGCGCGCGCTCACGCTGTATCGCCACTTCTTCAAGTAACGGGCTCGTTGGGGACGGATTCGTTCCAACCCAATGGGCTCGTTGGGGGACGGGTCCATTCCAACCCGTCCCCGCGGGAGGCCCTAGAACGACGTGTCGGTCGGCTCGGGGTAGTAGCGCTTGAACTTGCGCACCTGGTTGAGCTCGGTGAGCGTCACGTCGATCATGCGGCGCAGCCCGGCGTCGGCGCGGTAGCGCTGCGGGTCGTACACGCGGCCGGCGCGGATGAGCGCGTCGAGGCGCGCGAGCAGTTTGGGGTCGCGCACGTAGCGACGCACGAGCCTCGTCGGCACGAGCGTGTAGAGGATCTCGTTGTCGATGCGGACCGGCTCGACGCGCCTCCCGTGCACGAGGTCCTCAACGCAGAAGCGCATGGGGTTGGCGCCGGCGGCGCAGTTGTAGTACGAGTTGCGGCCGATGCGCGGGTTCACCTCGAAGAACAGCGAGCGCCCCGTGCGCGGGTCGCGCTTGACGTCGAAGTTGGCGAAGCCGCGGTAGCCGATATCCGACAGCATCTTGGCGCAGCGCTCCCAGATGCCCGGCATGGGCGCGGTGATCATCGCCACGGGGTTGCCCAGCATGGCCGGCGCGTGGTCTTCCAGCAGGACGTTGGCCCCGCCGAACAGCGTCGGGGTGCCCGTGCTGTCGATATACAGCGTGATCGAGTCCATATAGGTGTCGTCGCCGCCGATCAGCTCCTGGACCAGGAAGCTTCCGGCAAAGCCCGCGGCGCGCAGGTCGCGCCAGAGCTCGTCGAGCTGCTCCTGGCGCTCGACGAAGTAGACCTTCTTGAACCCCTGGTTGATGAAGTGCGCGTACTCGGGGGAGAGCGCCGGCTTGGCGACCACGGGGAAGGGCAGCTCGCTCGGCGCGATTGGATCGGTGCCGGCGAGGCGGACGAGCTCGGTTTCGGGCACGTCGAGGCCGTTGGCCCGGCACAGCTCGTTGAAGCGGTCCTTGTTCGAGACCTGCTCGATGACCTCGGGACGCGGCGTGGGCGTCACCACGTAGGGGAGCTCGTCGCGGATCGCCGAGATGGCGGGGATGCAGGGCTCGGAGTTCGTGACGACGACAAGCGTCTTGCCCGGATTGCGCGCGTGGATGCGCTCGAGCGCGGCGCGCACGTCGTCGGCGCCGATGGTCTCGACGCGCTCGTGCTCGAAGATGCGGGAATGCAGAATGATGCCGATGGGATCTTGGATCACGGCGACGGCGCGCGTTCCGTAGGCTTCGTGGAATTCGCGGCCGATGGCGTATGCGCCGATGTCTCCGCCCAGGATGACGGGCACGATGTCGGCGTCGTGTTCGGTATGCGCCATGCATCAACCTTTCAGAGGCTATAGTACGATAGCCATCATAGCGTTTAGCACCCGTCTTCGACAGGAGGTCACGAGAATGGCACTCGCCCCGGGCCTTGATCCCGACATCGCCGAGCAGGTCGCCCATGTGCCGACCGATCCCGGCTGCTACCTGTGGAAAAACGCTGAGGGCGAGGTCATCTACGTGGGCAAGGCCAAGAACCTGCGCGCCCGCATGAAGCAGTACGTGATGCTCACCGACGACCGCGAGAAGATCCCGCTCATGATGCAGCTCGTGGCGGGCTTCGACTACATCGTGGTCGACAACGAGCACGAGGCGCTGGTGCTCGAACGCAACCTGATCGGCCAGTACCATCCGTACTTCAACGTCGACTACAAGGACGACAAGAGCTATCCCTACATCGCGGTGACGCAGGGCGACCTGTTTCCTGCCATCAAGTACACGCGCGAGAAGCACAGGCCCGGCACGCGCTACTTCGGCCCCTACACCGACGCCCGCGCCGCGCGCGAGACGATCGATACGCTGCGCAAGATCTGCCCCATCTGCTCGGGCACGTGCGCGGAATGGAAGCGCGTGAACCGCCTGCTCGCCAAGCATCCCGACGATGCGGACATCATCGGGCTCATCTGCGCGCAGAAGGGGCGCCCGTGCTTCGATTACCACGTGGGCCGCGGCCCCGGCGTGTGCGCCGGCATGATCACTCCTGAGGAGTATGCGAAAAGCGTGCGGCGCGTGGAGCGCTTCCTGTCGGGCCAGCGTCGCGAGCTGGTGGGCGAGCTGAAGGAGGACATGGCCGAGGCCGCCGCGAACCTCGATTTCGAGCGGGCGGGGCGCATCAAGCGCAGGCTCGAGGTCATCGACGGGCTCGACGACCGCCAGCAGGTCGTGTTCCCCACGAGCGTGGACATCGACCTCATTGGGTTCTACCGCGAGGAGACGATCGCCGGGGCGTGCGTGTTCGTGGTGCGCGAGGGCCGCACGGTGCGCAGCTGCGAGTTCATCCTGGACAAGGGTCTCGACGTGGCGGAGGAGGAGCTCGTCTCGGGCTTCGTCAAGCGCTATTACGACGAGACGGCGGACATTCCCTCCGAGGTGGACGTGGCGGTCGACCTGGAGGACGCGGAGGTCATCGGCGAGTGGCTTACCGCCAAGCGGGGGCGCAAGTGCGCGCTGCACCGGCCGCAGCGCGGCGAGAAGCGGCATTTGCTCGAGATGTGCGAGCGCAACGCCCGCCACGCGCTCATGCGCTACATGATGCGCACCGGCTACGCCGACGACCGCACGAACCAGGCGCTGCTGCAGCTCGAGAGCGCGCTGGCGCTCGACGAGCCGCCCATGCGGATCGAATGCTTCGACATCTCGACCATCCACGGCCGCTTCACCGTGGCCTCGATGGTCGTGTTCACGAACGGCCGCCCCGACAAGAGCCAGTACCGTCGGTTCAAGATCCGCACCGAGCTCACCGAGGCGAACGACTTCGTGTCCATGTCCGAGGTGCTCGGGCGCCGCTACGCGCCGGAGCGCATGGCCGACGAGCGCTTCGGGTCCCGTCCCGACCTGCTCGTGGTCGACGGCGGCAAGCCGCAGCTGACGGCGGCCATGAACCAGCTCGAGCAGCTGGGGCTCGATATCCCGGTGTGCGGCCTCGCCAAGGCGGACGAGGAGGTGTTCGTCCCCTGGGACGATACGCCGGTCGTGCTGCCGTCGGGCTCGGCGTCGCTGTACCTGATCAAGCAGGTGCGCGACGAGTCGCACCGCTTCGCCATCACGTTCCACCGCGAGCTGCGAGACAAGGCGATGACCGTGAGCGTGCTCGACGAGGTGGAGGGCGTGGGGCCCACGCGCAAGAAGGCGATCATGCGGCATTTCGGCTCCATGAAGAAGCTGCGCGCGGCGAGCGTGGACGACATCGCCGCCGTGAAGGGCGTCCCGCGCGCCGTGGCGCAGGCGGTCTACGACACGCTGCGCGCCTGAGCTTGCACGACGCGGTCTTTTAGGGACAGGTGATTTTTATTCACGCCGGTGCTAGGGCACCGGCGTGAATAAAAATCACCTGTCCCTAAAAGACCGCGTCGTGCAAGTGGTTCTTACTGGCATGCAGGTTGGTACCTGTCAAGCAAAAAAGTTAAGAATATGTAAACGGTAGCAAAAACCGCTTGCGCGGCGCTCTGACCGTTTGCCACTGTGCACGCCTCGATTCCGCAAAGTGCCGGTATCGTTAACACTGTCTGATGGGAAAGCGTTGCGCACCGTGCGCGCGCTTCCAACCGATTGGAGTGCACATGGATATCAAGAACAAGCCCCTGTCTCGCCGCACCTTCCTGGGCCTGACCGGCGCCACCGCCGCGGTGGCGGGCCTCGGTCTCGCCGGCTGCGGCGGCGACACCGGCGGCACTACCGATGGCGGCTCCGGCTCCACGACCGGCACCGAGGGCGGCGGCACCATCACCGCCGGCTCCGCCTATGCTCCGTCCGACTACAACCCGACGTCCACGTCGTCCGCGTTCTGCCTGGGCGCCAACTGGCACGTCCTCGAGGGCCTCTACGGCACCGACCCGCACGACTACAGCACCTTCACCGAGCTCGCCACCGGTGATCCGGAGCAGGTCGACGAGACCCACTTCACCATCACCGTGCGCGAGGGCGCCGCGTTCTCCACGGGCGACCCGGTGACCACCGAGGACATCGTCGAGTCCTTCGACCGCACCAAGGCCAACGCGACCTACGCCGCGTTCCTGACCCCGATCGACTCGCTCGAGGCCACCGACGACACCACCATCACGGTGACGACCTCCATCGCGAACTTCTCGCTGCTGAAGGAGCGCCTGGCCCTCGTCCGCGTGTTCCCGGCCGGCACCACCGACGACGAGCTCGCCAACACCCCGATCGGCTCCGGTCCCTGGATGTACGACAGCATCACCGACAACGCCGTCGACCTGGTCCCGAACCCCAACTACAACGGCGATCACGCTGCGGCGGACGCGGGCCTGCACTACGACATCCTCACCGACGCCACCGCTCGTATGACCGCTCAGCAGCAGGGCACCACGCTCGTCATGGAGTCCGTCACCGCTGACGCCATCGACCTCATCGAGGACGCCGGCTGCAAGGTCGACACGGTCCAGGGCTTCGGCACCCGCTTCATCATGTTCAACACCACCAAGGCCCCGTGGGACAACAAGACCGCCCGCCAGGCGATCATGTACGCCATCAACACCGATCAGATGATCGACAACATCTTCAGCGGGCTTGCCGCCTCCGCGTCCTCCTACATCCCGAAGGACTTCCCGAACTACCAGGAGGCCGCGACGGTCTACACCTACGATCAGGACAAGGCCAAGTCGCTTCTGTCCGAGGCCGGCGTGACCCCGGGCGCCCTCAAGATCCGCACCACCGACAACACCCAGGCCTCCGGCATGGCCACTCAGGTCAAGCAGGACCTCGACGCGCTGGGCTTCGAGTGTGAGATCGCCGAAGAGACCTCCGCTGCCACCTATGCGGCCATCGACGGCGGCACGGACGACTTCGATATCCTCATCGCCCCCGGCGACCCGTCCTGCTGGGGCGCCGACCCCGACCTGCTCCTCAACTGGTGGTACGGCGACAACGTCTGGCAGCAGACCCGCACCGGCTGGAGCGGCTCGCCCGAGTTCGCGCAGATCCGCGAGCTCATGAACACCGCGCTCGGCCAGTCCGGCGACGAGCAGCAGGCCACCTGGAAGCAGGTCTACGACATCATCGCCGACAACGTCGTTCTCTACCCGCTGGTCCACGTCCAGACCGTCACCGCCTCCTGGACTGACGCCTCTACGAGCCCGTCCAAGACCGCCATCGAGGGCTTCGCGGGCATCGGTACCACGGGCATGAGCTTCATCGACTGCAAGACGGTCAGCGCGTAGCACATGACCCATCTATCGTCTTCCCGGCACATATAACGGAGAAGACGGTCGGACGTTCGGGGCCCGGGCAAGCTTTTTGCCTGGGCCCTCTGTAACACTGTTGGCAAGAAGAGAGGAGAGGGTATGAACAACCTCCTGCGCCTTATCGGCCGCCGCGTCATCGCGCTGCCGATCATGGCCCTGGGTGTCACCCTGCTGGTGTTCTTCCTCATGTCGTTCACCGATCCCTCCATTCCGGCGCGCACCGTCCTCGGCGAGGGCGCGTCCCCGGAGCAGGTCGAGCAGTACATGGACGAGCACGGCATGAACGATCCGTGGCCTGTCCGTTATGTCGATTACATCGGCGGACTCGTCCAGGGTGACCTGGGCACCTACGGCAGCCGTCAGACGCCCGTGTCCGATGCGATCGCCTCGGCGCTGCCCGTCACCATGCAGCTCACCTTCTTTGGCCTGCTTTTGGCCGCGATCTTCTCGTTCACCCTGGGCGTCATCTCCGCCCTGTACAGGGACAAGTGGCCAGACCAGGTGATACGAGTGATATCCATCGCAGGCATCGCGACGCCGTCGTTCTGGCTCGCGGTCCTGCTCATCCTGGCCGTCACCCTGGGCGGCCTGACGCGCGTGTTCCCGTCATCGGGCCAGCTTCCCGACCTGTTCGCGAACCCCGCCGGCTACTTCGGCCGCATGATCATGCCCGCCATCGCCCTGGCCTTCCCGGTCATCGGCCAGATGACGCGCATCGTGCGCACCGCGATGGTCGAGGAGCTCGATAAGGACTACGTGCAGACGGCTCGCGGCAGCGGCATCCCCGAGAAGGTCGTCATCGCCAAGAACGTGCTGCGCAACGCCCTCATCACGCCCGTCACCACGCTCGGCCTGAAGATCGGCTACCTCATGGGCGGCGCGGTCGTCATCGAGGTCATTTTCGCCCTGCCCGGTATGGGCACGCTGATTCAGCAGGGCATCACCGGCGGCGAGATCATGCTCGTCCAGGGTGTCGTCGTGGTCGTGGCTCTGGCCTTCGTCATCATTAACATCGTGGTTGACATGCTCTACCTGCTCATCAACCCGCGCATTAGGACGGTGTAGGCCCCATGACTAAAGAAAAGACCGCTCAGCTCGAGAAGGCCGCATCGCGGGGCCTGAAGTTCTCCGGCATCAAGAACATGAGCATGCCGAGCAAGATCTCACTTGTCATCCTCGTGCTCGTGGCGCTCTCCGCGATCATCGCGCCGCTCATCGCGCCGCACGACCCGCTCGAGATCACCAAGGCCTATCAGGCGCCCAACGGCGAATATCTCTTCGGCACCGACAACGCGGGCCGCGACATCCTGTCGCGCATGCTCTACGGTGGCCGTTTCTCGCTCGTGATCGGATTCGGCGCCACGCTGTTCGCCCTCGTGCTCGGCTCCATCATCGGCGCCGTCGCCGCCGTGTCGCGCAAAGCGATCTCCGAGGTCATCATGCGCGTCCTCGACGTGATCATGTCCATCCCGGGCATCGCCCTCGCCGCCATTCTGGTGCTGATCCTCGGCAACTCCGTGCCGGCGATCATCTTCTCGATCGGTTTCATGTACACCCCGCAGATCGCGCGCATCGTGCGCGCCAACGTGGTGTCCGAGTACGGTGAGGACTACGTCCGCGCCGTGATCGTCTCCGGTGCCCAGGCCCCCTGGATCCTCATGAAGCACGTGCTGCGCAACTGCATCGCGCCCATCATGGTCTTCACCGTGACGCTCGTCGCCGACGCCATCATCTTCGAGGCGTCGCTCACCTTCATCGGCGCCGGCATCGCCGAGCCCACGCCCACCTGGGGTAACATCCTATCCTCCGCGCGCGACGGCGTCCTGCTCGGCCGCTGGTGGCAGGCGCTGTTCCCGGGCATCGCCATCATGGTGACCTGCCTTGCGCTGAACATCCTCTCCGAGGGTCTGACCGACGCCATGGCCGCCGCCCCGTCCGCTCCCGTCTCCAACGAGAACGCCGAGAGCCGCCGCGAGGCCGACCTGCTGGTCGCCGACCCGGTCCGCGCCTACAAGGAGCAGGCCGAGTCCCTGTCCCGCCGTCTGGGCGCCCTGCGCACCGTCGAGCTCGCGCGCACCGACCGCCGCGTGCCCGACTACAGCGTCGAGCCCATCCTGCAGGTGAAGAACCTCTCCATCGGGTTCCCACGCCACGGCGACGTGCACGTCGTCGACAACGTCTCGTTCGACGTGCGCCCCGGCCAGTGCATGGCGCTCGTGGGCGAGTCGGGCTGCGGCAAGTCCATCACCACCAAGACGATCATGAACCTGCTGCCCGATTCCGCTCGCATCACCGGCGAGGTGCTCTACAAGGGCCAGGACCTGCTGAAGCTCAGCAAGGAAGAGCATCGCAAGCTGCTCGGCCACGAGCTCGCCATGGTCTACCAGGACTCCCTGTCCTCGCTCAACCCCTCGATGCTCATCTCCGCGCAGATGAAGCAGCTCACGAGCCGTGGCGGCACCCGGTCTGCCGAGGAGCTGCTCGAGCTCGTCGGCCTCGACCCCAAGCGCACGCTCGAGAGCTACCCGCACGAGCTGTCCGGCGGCCAGTGCCAGCGCGTCATCATCGCCATGGCGCTCACCCGCGACCCCTCGCTCGTCATCTGCGATGAGCCCACCACCGCGCTCGACGTGACGGTCCAAAAGCAGGTCATCAAGCTTCTGAACGACCTGCAGAAGCAGCTCGGCTTCGCCATGATCTTCGTGTCCCACGACCTGGCGCTCGTCGCTGAGGTCGCTTCCGAGATCACCGTCATGTACGCCGGCCAGGTCGTCGAGTCCGCTCCCACCAAGGAGCTGCTCACCAACCCGATCCACGAGTACACGCAGGGCCTGCTCGGCTCCGTCCTCTCCATCGAGGCGCACGACGGCAGTCGCCTGCACCAGGTGCCCGGCTCCGTCCCGAGCCCGGCGGATTTCCCGGCGGGCGACCGCTTCGCGCCGCGCTCGAGCCACCCCACCGTCGGTCTCGACGTGCATCCGATCCTGAAGCCCGTTCCCGGCGCCGACCACCACTTCGTCGCGGAGATCCCCGACGAGGCGCTCGCGAAGTACGGTCTCGTTTCACGTGTGGAGGTGAGGTAGATGGCTGAGAAGATCTCCGAGCAGACGCCCATCATCTTCCTGGATAACATCTCGGTTACCTTCAAGTCGCGTACGGGGTCGCTGTTCCACCCCAACCTCGTGCACGCAGTCAACGGTCTGACGCTCAAGCTCATGCCCGGCGAGACGATCGGCATCGTGGGCGAGTCCGGCTGCGGCAAGTCCACGACCGCCAACGTCATGTGCGGCCTGCAGTCCCCGACGACCGGACACGTCTATTTCAAGGGCGACGATGTCACGAAGCGCACCGCCGAGCTGCGCAAGAAGATCGGCCGCGTGGTCTCCGTGGTGTTCCAGAACCCTGCGACGGCGCTGAACCCGCGCATGTCCGTCCACGACCAGCTGCTCGATCCCCTGATCGTGCACAAGGTCGGCACCGACGAGGAGCGCGAGGCGCGCATCCGCGAGCTTTTGGGCATCGTGGGCCTGCCGTCCTCGGCGATGTACGCGCTGCCCGGCCAGCTTTCCGGCGGCCAGCGCCAGCGCGTCGCCATCGCGCGCGCCCTCTCGCTGCAGCCCGACGTCATCATCGCCGACGAGCCGACCTCGGCGCTCGACGTGTCGGTGCGCGCGCAGATCCTGAACCTTCTGACCGACCTCAAGAAGGACCTCGGTCTGGCCATGGTCTTCATCAGCCACGACATCCAGACGGAGCGCTATATCTCCGACCGCATCGTCGTGATGAACCACGGTCAGATCATGGAGTCTGGCCCTGCGCGCCAGATCTTCGAGGATCCGCAGGACGCCTACACCAAGACGCTGCTCGCGGCGGCGCCGTCGCTGCTGCACCCCAAGCTCGGCCAGTAGCACCATCGTTTGAGTCTCGCGTCCGGGCGCAACCGCCCGGACGCGTTCGTGATGCCCCGCCTCGCTGCGCATGCGCGCGCGATGGCCCGCGCGTCCGCGCGCAGGGGTATCATACGGTGCCGGCCGCATCCGGCCGGCACGGGGGAGCGACGGCTCTGCCTCGTCCCCGTTTTCGAAACCACTGAGTAAAGGAGCAAACGTGAGCGATAAGAAGTTCACCGGTGTCATCCCGCCCGTCGTCGTCCCGCTGACTGCCGATCGCCAGCTCGACGTCGCCTCGCTCGAGCGCAGCGTCAACCGCATGATCGATGCGGGCGTCGACGGCCTGTTCATCCTCGGCTCGTCGAGCGAGGTCGTGTTCTCCACCGACGCGCGCCGCGACGAGATCATCGAGAACACCGTCCGCTTCGTCGACGGCCGTGTGCCCGTGCTCGCTGGCATCATCGATACCGAGACCGAGCGCATGATCGAGCACGGCAAGCGCGCCCAGCAGATGGGCGTCGACGCCCTCGTGGCGACCTGCCCGTTCTACGCGCTGCAGGGCATGGCGGAGATCGAGGAGAGCTTCCGCTGCCTGCACGACGCGCTCGAGCTCCCCATCTTCGCCTACGACATCCCGGTGTGCGTGCACAACAAGCTCAACACCGACATGCTGGTGCGCCTGGGCTCCGACGGCGTGCTCGCCGGCGTCAAGGATTCCTCGGGCGACGACATCTCGTTCCGCTACCTCGTGCTGAAGAACGAGGACGCCGGCCATCCCATGTCGATCCTCACCGGCCATGAGGTCGTGGTCGACGGAGCGTACCTGTCCGGCGCCGACGGCTCCGTGCCGGGCCTGGCCAACGTCGAGCCCGAGGGCTACGTGCGCCAGTGGAAGGCTGCGCAGGCCGGCGACTGGGCTGCCGTCAAGGCCGAGCAGGACCGCCTGGCCCGCATCATGGAGATCACCTCGGTGACCACGGGCGTCCAGGGCTTCGGCGCCGGCGTCGGCGCGTTCAAGACCGCCCTGCAGCTGCTCGGCGTCTTCGAGACCAACCAGATGCCGCGCCCGGTCCGTGCGCTCGAGGGCGAGAACGTCGAGGCCATCCGTCGCGTGCTGGTGGACTGCGGCCTGCTGTAGAGGAAGGGGTGCGCCGGGGCCGTCGCGCATGCGCGGGCCCGGCGCGCCCTCGCTTAAGGTAAGGAGTCCGCGATGGAACAGATGACCATCGCCGCCGTCGACATCGGCGGCACCAAGATCGCGTGCGGCCTGGTGTCCATAGGGGAGGCCGGCGGCTCGACCCCGGTCGTCTCGGCCGTCGAGAAGATGCCGACCGAGGCGGCGCAGGGCGGCGAGCACGTGCTCGAGCGCGTGATCTCAGCCGTGCAGGCGGCGCTCGAGCGCGCCGAGGGGCCCGTTGCCGGCGTGGGCATCTCGTCGGCCGGCGTGGTGGACCCGCGCACGGGCGACATCACCTTCGCCAACGAGCTCATGCCCGGCTGGGGCGGCACCAAGCTCGCCGCGGCCGTGAGCGAGGCCTGCGGCCTGCCGTGCCGCGTGCTCAACGACGTGCACGCGCACGCCCTGGGCGAGGCGCGCTGGGGCGGTGGGCGCAAGGCGTCCAGCTGCCTGGTCGTCGCCGTGGGCACGGGAATCGGCGGCGCCTTCGTGGAAGACGGCTACATCATGCTCGGCGCGCACGATGAGGCCGGCCATATCGGGCACGTGTGCTGCCCGGCCGCGGTGGGGGTGCCGTGCTCGTGCGGCGCCACCGCGCACCTGGAGCCGGTGGGCGCCGGCCCCGGCATCATCCGGGAGTACGTGCGCCTGGGCGGCGACGAGTTGTGCGAGGACGGGTCCCCCATGCACGGCGCCGAGATCGACCGCCGCGCTGCCGTGGGAGATGAGGCGGCCATCGGCGCCGAGGAGCGCGCCGGACGCGCCCTCGGCGAGGTCATGGGCTCGATGTGCAACATGCTCGACCCCGCGTGCGTGATCCTGTCCGGCTCGGTGGCCCAGTGCGGGCCGGCGTGGTCGGATGCCGTGCGCGCGGCCTTTGCCGAGCAGGCCATGCCCCCGGTCGCCGCCACGCCCGTCGTGGGCGGCGAGCTCGGCGGCGACGCGCCCCTTGTCGGCGCGGCGGAGAACTTCCTGCGCCCCGCCTACCGCAACCTGTAGGGAACGTGAGGTCAAAGGTAACCTCTTGGTTTGATTGGAGAGCCGCTATGGCTATCGATCCGTTGATTCAGTCGCTCAAGGGAAAGCTCATCGTGAGCGTCCAGTCCTATATCGGCGAGCCGCTGCGCTGCCCCGAGACGATGGCCCAGATCGCCCGCGCCTGCGAGCTGGGCGGCGCCGCCGCCATCCGCTGCCAGGGCCTTGCCGACATCGCCGCCATCCGCAGCCGCGTCGAGGTCCCGGTCATCGGACTTTGGAAGGACGGCCACGAGGGCGTCTACATCACCCCGACGCTGCGCCATGCGCGCGCCTGCGTGGCCGCCGGCTCGGACATCGTGGCCTTCGACGCCACCGACCGCCCGCGCCCCGACGGCAAGACGGTCGCCGACACGCTGATCCCCCTGAAGGAGGAGGGCGTGCTGTGCATGGCCGACTGCGCCACGATCGAGGACATCCGCCGCGCGGTCGAGATGGGCTTCGATATCGTGTCCACCACGCTGTCGCACGGCGTGGCGGCGGTCGACTGCACCATGGCCGACGGTCCCGACCTGCCGCTGCTGCGCCAGGCCACAGCCGAATTCCCCGACATGCCCGTGATCTGCGAGGGCCGCGTGCACACGCCCGCTGAGGCCCGCGCCGCCATCGACGCCGGCGCCTGGGCCGTGGTCGTGGGCACCGCCATCACGCATCCCACGAGCCTGACCTCCTGGTTCAAGGCCGAGGTCGAGAAGTAGCCGCTTCGATCGAAGACGACGTCGCTCCACGGGGCCGGCGCACCTGCCGGCCCCGTGGAACTTTTTGGGACGGGGCCATCTGCCTCCCGGCAACCGGGGGCAAATGACCCCGTCCCAAAAAGTTCCACCCGGGTATACTGAAAAGAGTGCGTTTGCCCGAGGAGGTCTTCTATGCCCGCTGCCAACGACAACCCCATCACCAAGGCCGAGCTTGCCGACCGCGTCCCCGACGTCGTGGTCATCACGGGCATGTCCGGATCGGGGCGCACCCAGGCCATGCACGTGTTCGAGGACATGGGCTACTTCTGCATCGACAACCTGCCGCCGCGCCTCATCCTGCAGCTCGCCGAGCTCGTGGGCATCAACGCGGGCATCGGGCGCCATCTCGCCGTCACGTGCGACCTGCGCAGCCAAGGTCTGTTCGATGAGCTGCAAGATGCCATCCAGATGCTGCGCGATCACGAGATGAGCTGCAAGATCGTCTTTTTGGAGGCCTCGGACGAGGTGCTCATGCGGCGCTATAACGAGAACCGCCGCCGCCACCCGCTCGCCATGCCCGGCGAGACCACGGCCGACGCCATCCAGCGCGAGCGCGTGCAGCTGGCGAGCATCCGCGAGTGCTCGGACATGACCATCGACACCACGCGCCTGCGCACGAGCGAGCTGCGCGCCAAGCTGCTGGTCGCCTTCTCGGAGCTGACCGACCAGCAGCTCATGGACGTGCGCGTGTTCTCCTTCGGCTTCAAGCACGGCATGCCCGTCGAGGCCGACATCATGATCGACGTGCGCTTCCTGCCGAACCCCTTCTATGACCCCGAGATGCGCAAGCTGACGGGGCTCGACGAGAAGGTGTCGACGTTCGTGCTGGAGAATCCCAAGACCAAGGAGTTCCTCGACGCCTGGTTCAAGCTGCTCGATGCCGTGATGCCCGGCTACGTCGCCGAGGGCAAGCCGCAGCTGTCGATCGCCATCGGGTGCACGGGGGGACAGCACAGAAGCGTCGCCATCGCCGAGGCGACGGCGCACTACCTTGAGCGCCAGTCCTATCACGTGAGCATCTCGCACCGCGACCTCCCGCGCGCGAACCGGACCGCCACGGGCGAGGCGCACTGACGCCCGCACGTCTGAAGGTTCGTGCCGATCCGATACCTGAGAAGGGGTGGATAGATGTCGTTTACCGCCGAGGTGCGCGACGAGCTCGCGCGCTGCGCGCCGACCTGCGAGTACTGCAACATCGCGACGCTCGCGGCGCTTGCCCGCGTCTGCGGCACCCTGAGCGTGCGCGGCGGCGGCCACTACCGCCTGCAGGTGGCGACCGAGACGGGCGCCGTGGCGCGCACCATGATCGGGCTCACCCATCAGATCCTCAAGCTCAAAACCGAGTTCACCGTGCGCAAGAGCGTCTTGCACCGGGTCCGCAACTACCTGATCGCCCTGCCCGACCAGCCCGATCTCGAGAAGGCGCTCGTGCTGCTGGGTATCCTCGACCGCTCCGGAACGCTCGTGCGCGGCATCCCGCACCATGTGGTCGCGCGCGACTGCTGCCGGCTCGCCTACATCCGCGGCAGCCTCATCGCGGGCGGCTTCGTGGCCGACCCGCGCGGCGACTTCCACCTGGAGATCTCGGTGCAGGGCGAGCAGTTCGCCCATGCGCTCGCCGACCTCATCGGGCAGGTGGGTGTGCGCGCCCGCGTGAACCGGCGCCGCTCCTCGTTCGCCGTCTACATCAAGAGCGCCGACGACATCTTGCGCCTTTTGCGCGAGGTGGGGGCGCAGCGCTCGGTCGCCGAGATCGAGGAGGCGCGCGTCGTCAAGTCGGTGAAAAACGCCGTCAATCGCCGGGTGAACGCCGAGCTCGCCAACCAGGGCAGGAGCGCGGGCGCCGCCCAGCGCCAGATGGAGCTCATCGAGCAGGTGAACGCGCTCGGGCTCAGGCAGTCGCTTCCCTCGGCCCTGTCGGCCTTCTGCGACCTGCGCGAATCGCATCCCGACCTGTCGCTTCGCGATCTGGGAGAGATTGCCGACCCCCCGCTTTCGAAGTCGGCGCTCTACCATCGCGTGCTGCGTCTGGAAAAGCTCGTCGAAGCCGCTGGTCCCGATATGAATGAATCGCTTCAATAGCCGTTTTCCTGCGGTTTTGAAGCAATTCAAAGCTCTGAAAATTCTCAATTCGACCCCTATTGTCGTGAAACTCATCACGAAAAAACGGTATATTCTAAGAGGTTTGTTTGTAGGCCTCAGCGGCAGGCAAGGGAACCTGCGGGGGCCTCGCGAAAGGAGACAAGCATGGCAGTAAAGGTTGCGATTAACGGCTTTGGCCGCATCGGTCGTCTCGCGTTCCGTCAGATGTTTGGTCACGAGGGCTCCGAGATCGTTGCTATCAACGACCTCACGTCCCCCGACATGCTCGCGTACCTGCTGAAGTATGACTCCACGCAGGGCAACTACAGCCGCGATCACGAGATCGTCGCCGGCGAGAACTCCATCACCGTCGACGGCAAGGAGATCACGATCTACGCCGAGGCTGACGCCAACAACCTGCCTTGGGGCGAGCTGGGCGTCGACGTCGTGCTCGAGTGCACCGGCTTCTACACCTCCAAGGCCAAGGCTCAGGCTCACATCAACGCTGGTGCCAAGAAGGTCGTCATCTCCGCTCCGGCCGGCAACGACCTGCCCACCATCGTCTACAACGTCAACCATGAGACGCTGACGGCCGAGGATGACATCATCTCCGCCGCCTCCTGCACCACCAACTGCCTCGCCCCGATGGCCAAGGGCCTGAACGACTTCG
>DGYMJ06203__coassemble_634_pt1 | contig 19079 bp, 14 predicted proteins | sample DGYMJ06203__metabat2_high_PE_015 | metagenome-assembled genome bin DGYMJ06203
CTCTATCAGTCCCTTCCCATCCTCTCGTAATGGGTCCACATGCGGAGAATACGCACGGTTCCCTCATACCGCCTTCCATCGCGCTCGCTCGGATTTTTGAATACCTCGTATGCGAGTCGGTCCTGGAGGTTGATGCGTCGGGAGTAGGTGCCCGCGAGATTGTCTTAGAGCGGCTCAAGGGACGGTGGGGTGATAAAGGGATCGCGCTGCAATGCCCCAATGAGCCGATGCGCTTTTTCGCCAAGCCCTGTGAACGAACTCGCTTCAGGTGTTTTACCGCCTGTCTGCTAAGCTCGATGTCCCACATTCCTGCCACTCCACGTCTTCGAGATAGAGCGTCTCCTCGATGGAGGCCCAGTCGTCTTCTCCGACGAGCACGGCTCCCTTGCCGCGTGTGGTGGTGATGTGTACGGGCGCGCAATCCTCGTTTACGCGCTCGATGGTGTTGTAGAGGTCTTTGCAGAAGGCCGTTGCCGACATGGTGGTCGTGATTGCTCCTATCGTGGGCTTCTAGCACTCATGTTGCCCCCCCCTACAAGCGTGCGCACGGTTTGACAACTCGCTCACGTTCGTTGAGCAGCCGTTCCTCGCGGCACCAGTTGAAACGCCGGTGCTGACTGGGCGCAGTGCTCATATCTCTTCTGGTGTAAGCTCTGGATGTGGTGGGTGACATTATTTGAGAAAGTGGGTGCATGATGGGTGACATTAGCCAGACCAATACCGCAACAGCCGAAGCGAATGCTGTTAAGTTATCCGGAAACACTCTGAACGTTAATATTACGCCAAGTGAAAGATCTGAATTCGGATTGCTTGCGCGCATAATTCGACAGATTAATCCCGCGTATTATGAGAGGCGTGAGGCGGAGGCGCGATCGATTAAGACCGAGTCCGTCATGATTTCGGCAAGGCGTATTTTTGAAGAGTTCCCTAACATGACTGAACGTCGTGCGCTCATGGAGGCGATGGGATATCGAATGACGAATGAGCAGGCGGATAATGTTGTCGAAGTGCTGGAGGGTGCAAGCGAAAGGCTCGCGTCGCAAGGTAGTGCTGTGACAAAAGGGCTTTTGCCCGAGTCTCGCGATGCCATATTTGAGGGCTCCAAGACTGCGTACGACGAAACGGTTAGATCAATGTGGGAAAAGCTCATAGCAGAAGAGGCGACAGAACCTGGTAAATACTCTAAACGAACAATGTCGATTCTCTCTATTATGGACAGAAACGACGCATTGTTGTTCAAGAAGTTGTGCTCGACATCTTTGCAATTGGTGCAACAAGGGTCTTTGAGACCCTGTGCCGTGCTGAATAATATGGGTACGAGGGGTTATAATTTCGGATTTTTGTCGCTTGCTGACCTGGACACACTTGCTTCATTAGGCCTTATTTCGATGACAACATGGGTAGATTGGAAGATTGTCGAAAGGGGAAGCTGTTCTATTCCCGTCAATGGCCATACTGCTGTAATTTCAAACCCAACGGATGTGGTCAAATCGTTCAGGTTGTCATCAATGAGGTTTCTTAATGAGGGGGAGGCTCTTGCAAGTCTCTGCGACATGGGAACGTATCCGAGGCTGAAAGAGGCTCTTGAAGAAATAGTGGCTGCGGCTGGGCTCAAAATGGAGTGGCGTTGAGGAGATGGGTTTCGATTCCCGTCTGGACGATGGGCTATTGAGTTTCTCGGGTCGTTCCGTGATTAATTCTGGTCCTGTGACATCGTTTGATTATTCAGCAGAACATGTCCCACTGAATCAGATTCAACGCGTTGGGGAAGGCGCGTGCTCGATGGGGGACCGCGGCTGACGATCCCCCATCATCGTTATCTAGCCATCTACCTATGAGCTCCAAGCTTTCCCCGCTTGCCCAAACATCTCGATGTAGCGCTTGCAGACGTTCTTGTAGCCCTCGTGCATGCGGTGGTAGACCCAGATCACCTCGCCTGGTTCTTGCGCAGCCGCAAAGGCGCCTCGGAACAGGTCGGTGCCGATGTTAATCTTCGAGATTCCGAGCGATATCGCCTTCTTCAGGTTATCCTCGCCCGTGCCGCTGCCTCCGTGAAGAACGAGGGGCACATCAACGCGGCGACGAATTTCTCCGAGGCGGTCGAAGTCGATATGGGGTTCTCCCGCATAGGCCCCATGTGCCGTGCCCACGGCGACTGCCAGGCAGTCGACGCCGGTTTCCCTTACGAAGGCAACCGCTTCATCGGGGTCTGTGAGCATCTGGTTTCCTGCCGCTCCGTACTGCGGGCCGTCCCCCACGTGGCCCAACTCCGCCTCCACGCTCACGCCGACAGCGTGGGCGATGCGCGCGATCTCTGAGGTTTCTCGCACGTTGTCCTCATAGGGCAGCATGCTTCGATCGACCATGACCGAGGTGAACCCCGCCCGGATTGCTGCGATAGCGTGCTCGAACTTGGCACCGTGGTCGAGGTTAACTGCGATGGGCACCGGAGAGCGAACGGCAAGGTATTCGAGAATCCGCCCGAGCGCCACGATATCGGAATGAAACACGTATCCCACGTCGAGGATGAGCGGAGCGTCGAGCTCCTCGGCGGCCTCGATGCAGGCGCGCGCCGTCCTCTCGTCGATGATATTGGGGGCGGCGACGCCGTAGCCGTCCGCTGTCGCCCTGTCGAGAATGCTCTTCATAGAGACCAGCATGATATCCTCCTAGTGGTCCGAGAACTCGATGGCGAAGTCGACATCGTCCTCTTCGTCCTCGTTGTCCTCAGCGGCGCGCGTCGGCTTGATGACAATAAGGACGCCCGCGGTGATGGCGACGCCGATGAGGAACGCCAGGATGAACATCAGCGGTTCGGTGATGAACGGGATGGCGAACACGCCGCCAGCGGGGATGGGACACAGGCATCCGAACATGACCGCCAGGCCTCCGGAGATGGCGCTGCCCGCCGTGCATGCGGCGATAACGCGGATGGGATCGCTCGCCAAAAATGGGAAGACACCCTCGGTGATGAAGCAGAGGCCCAAAGGAAGGGCGGTCTTTGCGGCTTCGTGCTCGGCGGCGGTGAACTTGCGCTTGGCGAGGAACACCGCGAGCGCGACGCCGACTGGCGGCGTCATTCCGCTCACCATGCTGGCGGCCTTGGGCGCATAGATGCCCTCGGCGAGCATGGCGTCGCAGAAGGCGCCGGCTGCTTGAGCGAAGGGGCCGCCCATGTCAAAGCGCATGCCGCCAATGATGGCTCCCATGAGGAACCCGGACTGTCCTTGAAGGCTGAGCAGCCAGTCGGTCATGCCCTGCTGGATCATGGCAAGCGGTGTGCCGATGAGATACACGAACACCAAGCCGACAGCCAACGTTGAGAGTACCGGGATCACGAGCACCGGCATAAGGCCCTTGATGAGTGAAGGCGGCTTGATATAGGTTTTTGCAAGGTAGGCGAAGTAGCCAGCGAGAAAACCGCCCACGAGGCCGCCGAGGAAGCCCGCCCCGACGGTGTTGGCCAGCGTACCAGCTGCCAGACCGGGCGCGATGCCGGGTCGCCCGGCGATGGAATAGCCGATGCCCGCTGCTATCACCGGAACGGTGAATCCGATGGCAGCATTGCCGATCTGCTCGAGCGCTGCTGCGAAGGACCCCGCTTGGATGTCGACGCCGCCGAAGATGCGCGAGAGACCAAGGCAGATGCCGCCCGCCACGACGACGGGAATCATATATGCGATGCCGGTGAGCACGTGTTTTTTGAACTGCAGCTTACCCAATGAGTTCATGGTGGCCTCCTTTTATTATGCAGATGCGTTCAGCTGCTGCTCGATCTGCTCGAGCAGCTTCTTGGGCGCCCGCATGACCGCCTTCATGGGGACGTCGACGATGCGCTTGCCCGCGAAGCGGTCCCTGTTGGATATCTCGATGTCCGCCGAGATGATGACGACGTCGGCGTCGCGGATGTCCTCAGCGGTGAGGGTATTTTCCGTGCCGATGCTGCCCTGCGTCTCGATCTTCGCTGCGTGGCCGAGCTCGCGAGCGGCGTTGACGAGCTTCTCTTTGACCAGATAGGTATGCGCGATGCCCGCGGTGCAGGCGGTGACTCCCACGATATTCATGATGCATTCTCCTTGTTGAGGTAGGGTTCGAGGGCGTTGATGGCGTCGGCAGGCGCTTTCGCATGTGTCAGACTGTCGATGACGCTGTTGTGGGCGAGCGCCTGGGCAACGGATGCCATCATCTTCAGGTGCGTGTTGTAAGCTGTCTCGCGCTGGGAATCAACGGCGAATAGCAGGATGGTCGTCACGGGGCGGCCGTCGAGCGTCTCCCAATCGATGGGTTTTCCCAGGATGCCGATAGCGATACGGTCCTTGAGCACCGACGAGGATTTACCGTGGGGGATGGCAACGCCATTGCCTATGCCTGTCGCCCCTGACGCCTCGCGGTCGAGGACGTCTGCTAGGAACACGCGAGCGTCGCTGACGATTCCTTGCTGTTGTAGTCGTTTGGACATGAGCTCGAGCGCCTCGAACTTGTCGGCCGCTTGGATATCCGTCCAGACCAGTTCGGGGCTTAGCACTTCGCTGTTCATGCGGCTCTCCTTTCTTCGAATCGAACGTGAAGCTTCACGGCTCTGTTTTCGCACACTTGGACGCCGGGCGGGAAACGGTTGCTTTCCGCGTTCGCGGAAAAACGGTGTGGCGGGTTCCTTTTCCGCGAGGGCGGAAATAATCGGTTTGTTGTTTTCGCCATCCTCCATAGGATGGGAGCAGATTCCGCGCGGGAGAGGAGGGGCTATGGGGCGTCGAGTTTTGGTTTCCGTACTTGCCAAGCAGGATGATTGGGTGGATGCAAAGACATTGGCAGGCCTGCTCCATGTGTCGACCCGCACCATCAGGAACTGGGTCAAAGCGGAAAACGCCGGCCGCGATTATGCGGTGATCGAATCGGGCAGGTTGGGATATCGCTTGACGGCGCGTGGTGAACGCGTTCTGCAGGGAGGAGACGATGCCGCTTCCGGGCGCGTCGACCGGCTTCTGCTTGCCTTGCTGCGTGCGACCGATGGCGTGAGCTCATACGACCTTGCCGATCGTCTACATATCTCCGATTCGGCGCTTGCGTCGCTGCTGCGAGATGCGCGCGACCGCTCCCGTGCATACGGTTTGGAGATGAACAGGTGCCGTGACGTCATCATGCTTGTGGGTGAGGAGCAGAACAAGCGCCGTCTCATCAACGCGCTGATCGCGAGCTCCCATCCGCAGCGTTTTACTGCCCTCGTGAATGCCGGTGATGACCGTGGCGATATCGACGGGGTTGTTCTTGTGGAGTCTGTGGCGACGATACTCGAGGGTCATGGGCTTGATTGCACGGAATTCGGTCTCAACAGCATCGCGGTGCACATCATGACGATGGTCGATCGCATCAAATCCGGGTGCGCCCTGGAAGAGAACGACTCAGAAAACGGCGCCGTGCCGGCGGTTCGGCGGGCCGCCGAAGAGATATACCAGGCCTGTGCCGACCGGATTGGCCTCCCGCGTTTCGAGAGCGAAATCGCATACCTGAGTCTTTCCATCCAGCTGAATACGAAGGAGAGGGACTGGGCGCGGCAGGGTATCGTCTCGCCGCTCTCGTGCATCTCAGAGGATGAGTGGCGCGCTTCGCGCACGGCGGTGGCACAGCTTGAGCATGCCTATCATCTCGATGCGTTTGACGAGGACTTTCTGGTTCGGCTGGCGGCTCACGTGCATTATCTGAACCTCAGATTTCGGGCGGGGTCGTTTACGAGCAACCCGCTTGCCAAGAGGACGAAGGCATCCTATCCCCTGTTTTACGATATGGCGGCGTTTCTCGCCGGCAGGATTATGGCTGAGCTAGGCATCACGCTCAATGAGGACGAGATCGGCTTTCTTGCATTCCATATCGGTGGGTACTTTGAGAGCAGCATGTCGAACGAGGGGCGGATCTCATGTACGGTGGTGTATACCGATTACCTCGATTTTCGCGAGGCCCTTCATGATGGATGGCGCGGCGCGCTTGCGAAGCGGGCATACGTGATCGAGGAGGTGCCGTTTGCTGCCTTTCGTTCTGAGTGCAGGCCGAAAGGCGAACTGGTCATCTCACCTTTCGAGATCGACGCCCCATCTGGGTGCGCGTCGGTGATTGTGAGCCCGTTGCTGGGGGACAGTGATTTTTCCGCAATCGAGGATGCCGTCGAGTCGTTACGCGAGCGCAAGCGGGGAGGTAGAGCGTTCCGGCTGCTGAGCACGCTGCTTCGACCTGAGCTTTTCTGGCGAAACGTCGCGGCAGGTGATCGCCGCGAGCTGATCACGAAGATGGCTGTACGTGCGATGGGCGAGGGGCTGTGTGACGAGAGGTTCCTGGCGAGCGTCTTGAGCCGCGAGGAGATCTCCTCGACGGCATTCGATGGGCTCGTTGCGGTGCCTCATCCCTTGGAGCCCGTCGCCCTGCGCTCGTTTTTGGCGATCGCCGTGAACGACCGTCCGATCACATGGGGCGATCAATCGGTCTGTCTGGTTATGCTCATCGGCTTGTCCGCGCATGACCAGAAACAGATCTGGTCGCTCTTCGAAGACGTACTCGGCGTGCTGAGCGACCAGAAGAAGGTGATCCAACTGCTGAAAGCAGAGGGCTACGAGGATTTCCTCGGGCGAATGGACGTCCTGATGCCCGCATAGGTGCTGCATAATGAGGCGATACGCCTCATTATGCAATTCGAGAGGGTTTTCCATGCTTTCCCATGTGCCGCTAGGTAAGGGACGGTCAATCGCGCCTTCATGTCGGGCATGGGCTATCTCGTCCGGGCGGAATGTATTCCTCGAACAGGGGTTTGAGGGGGCGCTTTATGGTGCGCCCCCGCATCTTAGCGAAGCCGTATGGCTATCGCAGCTCGGTCGACTTACGCATCATGACCGCAGCGGCCTGAGCGCGTGTGAGGTTGTCGACGGGGTTGAGCTCGCCGGTGGCGTCGTCGCCAAGGAAGGGCCCGTACCGACAGCCCAGGACATAGCATTGTTCGTCCAGGAGCTCGTGTCCGCGCCATCTGGGAATCCGGAAAGGTCGCTCGAGCCTTCCGGTTTCCCTGCTTGACGCCAGATGACAGCGGCAATCTGCTCGCGGGTGATGAGATCCTCTAGACCGAACTCGTCTGTCCCCGCATACCCTCTGAGCAATGGGGAGGCGGGTGGGGTAGAGACGTCTTGAATGTGAGTTTTAACACGTCGGTTTTTGCGATTGCGTCCGTTAATCGTTTCCAATCTAACTCCACTGCTGCTTATCGGGAACGTAATTGATGCCGAAATTGAAGGCCGTACTGTTTCGCGCGACGATGATTTTCGGTTCGAGGCGTTCACGCAGGTCGGCATCTGAGATGTCTGCTCCCCCGAAGAACTCGTAGACGATTCTCTGCGCGCTTCGCCGAAGGTGCGGTGGGATGACAACCCTCTCGATATCCCAATTGTTGATAATGAGATCTCTTTCTCCGGCTTCTTCGCCAAGCCAATTCGCAATGGTGCGCCACCATGTCCTATCGGTGGCCTCCATTGCCATGCCGAAAACGCAAACGATGCTTGATCGCTTGATCAGCTTCAGCGCAGTTTCATTCGCCAGATCCTCTCTTTCTAGGGGAAGCTGTGGTTTCACCAGCATATCTAGCACGTTTTGGTCACTCCTGTACTCCGGGACGGTAATTTGCGATGAGTTATCAACTCTGGTGATGTTTCATGAGTGAGATGATTTTGCTGCGGAAGGAGTCGCCCATGTTCGTTGCAGGCTTCAAACCATCAATGTTTTGATCGACGCCAGTGACATACGCAGATAGGAGTGTGTCAAAGAATTCGATGGCTCTTGTGTGGCCTTGTGCCGTTTCGCCCGCCTTCAGGCGGGCTTCGGCAAGATCGGAGCCAAGTGCGAGTTCAAAGTTACCCCATGAGCTTTAGTCATCCTTAATTGCTGAACAGGCAAGGTCCTCAGGCGCGTCAAGGAAGGAGCAGTTTTCGAAAGTGCTGCTCGATGGCTTCTTGTCGTATTTTGCTGGAAAGGCATTGACGATGCCTAAAGGCTTGGTCGGAAGATTGGCTTGCAGGTCAAAACCATTTCCTATGAGATAAGTGATGTTCATCGAGGACCCCTTGTTCACTCATAGTATTCGAGCGCACTATATCAAATGGAGTGGACATAGATGTCAATATGATGAGTTACTCTGTGAGTGGTAGCACTACATGTTGTGATTTCTAATTATATTCGCCCAGCATTCTGCTAATTGCGCAGGTCGATTGAGACTATATCTTGTGTCGTGGAAGCGGACAGTTGCCTATGTGGGCGACCGTTAGAATGCACATGCAACGCGTCAAAGTCAGCTGATTCTAGGGGGGGCCTTTTCTTCCGTGAAGAAGAGTAGGAGAAATGCTGCATTGACGGGCTGAGAACGTGGGCGCGCTCGCTCGATTTCGATGTGCGCACGAAAATAAGGGTGACGGGTATTGAGCGATTTCGAATATGTTCAGGAAGGGATCCTGCTCAAACTGTACCGCGCTGCTCAGTGTGCTTCTGGGTTTTGATCGCTATGGGGAGGGCAGGAAGAGGCGCGGTGTTCGCTCAGCTCTTCATGTATCTCAGGGAGAGTATGGTTTGATTTGCAGGATGAACGAGATTAGTCGGGTCTACGCTCAAAAACAATGATAACCAAATAATCTGTCTAAAGAATCATCTTGATGGTACAATACGTATGTAGTCCAAGGGGTCTTCAACAAGAACGGCTCCCTGAGTGGAGGGTGTACGATGCGTGTCGTCAAGGTCGTTGTTAATGGCTTACCGCTCTTTAAAAACGGTGGATTCACCCTCGACTTGTACGCCTCCGATCGCGTTGCGAGAAACGAGGAGGGGGAGACCCCGGATGTCACGCATCTTGGCCGGGCGGGGTCGCTGTATTCACAAAACGTGTTAGGGCTCGTTGGCGTTAACGCTTCGGGCAAGACGACAACGCTCAATATGATCGATTACGTCATCTCGTATCTTACAGATCGTAAAGTTTCTCGGCACTTAGCTCGCGAGTCGAATCGTATTGGCAGGATGGCGGATTGGCTTGAGATCGCCGTTGTTTTCCAGAAAGACAACTCCTTCTATCTGCTTGAATCCACGTTGCGCTGCGAGCGTCCTGAAGTGGGTGCGTCGGGTTGCGTTCATGGTGACGATCTTGCTTTTGTCGACGAGACGCTTTGGCGGCTCGATCTTGCCCGCCCAAAGCGTGCCCATCTTGACTCCTTGAATGAGTTCAAGGCATCGGCATCTGTTATCGTCCGCAGAAACGGGGACAGCTCAACCGATCCCACGGTGCTTTCGGAGCAAGAGCGTATGTTTTTGGACGACCACGAGAGCATTGCGTCCCGCATAACAGGAAGAAACGGCATCACGGTTTCTCGGCCTGCCGGCGAGCTTCCCCGAAAGAATCTGCCCGGACCGGTGCTGCGCGCTTTTGATCCGAGCATCGAATCACTTTCGTTCGACCCGGAGCTTCAGGTGTACCACCTCACGTTCCGCGGTGAGGAAGAGCGTGTCATGGGCCCCGATGCCATCCCGTCGTTTCTTTCGCAGGGAACGATCGTGGGTGCCGAGATGGTGCAGTTTGCGTTGGAGCGCCTCAAGGACGGCGGCTATATGATCATCGATGAGATTGAGACGAGTCTCAATCGATCCTTGGTCGGCGTCATCATCGGCTTGTTCGCCTCTCCTGCGACCAATCCACATGGTGCCCAGCTGATCTTCTCCACGCATGTGCCGGAAATCCTCGACGAGGTCCACAGGAAAGACGCGGTGTACGTGCTGAGAAGGGACGCCGAGTTCAAGTCCGAGGTCGTGCGGTATTCTGCGGAGGTCAAGCGGATAGAAAACAAAAAGTCCGCAACGATCCTGCGCAACGTGATTCGAGGTTCTCTGCCCAATTATCCAGATGTCCAGGCAATGCGTCTGTATGTGAAGGAGCAGCTGGATGGATAGGGAGGCATGTCGCGAGCTTCTGCGTCGGCGTTTTGTTTTGCTCTCGGTGGAGGGTTCTGCTGAAGGCGAGGTCATGCGGTCTCTTATCGAAAACGATGCCCTGCTTGTTGACCGCATGCATCTCGTTTCCGATCACAACGATCCGACGCGCCTCTACACGCGCACGAGAAAGGCAAGTACCATAGCCGAGCAGTACTTCAGCGTGGACTACCGCTCTGCCACAGCCGACGGCCTGCTGATTGCCCGAATCACCGACACTTCATCAGGAAGGTTTGAGCTTCCGCGCCGTGTTCGCGATGATGCGGAGGTGCTGAGTTTCCTCACCAAACCTGAGATCGAGATGCTCGTTATACATCGTGAGGGGGCTTTTCGCGAATGGGAGCGGGCGAGTAGAAGAGACCGGGGACTGAGGCCAAAGGAGTTCTGCAAGCAGACGCTCGGCTTGAAGAACGTAGAAGAGACGGGCTTCTTGCGTGATTATTGGAGTGATTGCGACGCGCTGCGGCGAGCAATCGTCGATTATTCACGCGCTGCCCATCGTGGGCGGGGAGAGCTGATGTTGGCGGACCTGCTGAAATAGGTGAAGGTTGCCGCCGGAAGTCCTTCGTGCGTGTCGATGGAAGCGGTGTTTGGTGCGGGATTTGGATCCGGACGGTTTGGCGGAGCCCCGTTCTGCCCGGTTGCAGATTCGGTAGCGTTTCACGTGCTAGCTGGCGTTTTGTGATGGCGGCTCATCCCGCTTGGCGCCTCTGCCATCTGGGTCGGTTGAATTATGGTCGGATAAACACGGACCACGGTCGGGATCGGCACCGGGCGGGAGCGTGAAAAACGTGCATACCGAGTCTGTCATTGTTTTCCGGTGTGGATCCTCCACATGCGCCATACCCTTCAGCATTTGCCCAGTTGAATCCTGCGGATTTGTTGAGGGGTACGGTGTCTGTGGGGAACGGGTACCGAAAAACAATGACAAACTCAGCCTATCTCTTTGGTGGGTTTTGCTTCGGCCGGACTTTTATGCACGGGACTTTTCGTTAACTGCTGGTTTACCTGAGTTTTATGCATGTCGGAAATCGAGCGGAATCGCCGGTGTTTAGCGGCCGTCGGTGCGCCGCGAGAGAGCGCCCCCCGGAGAGTTCCGAGGCGCATCGGCTAATCGGACTGACGGGAGTGAATCCACAGGCTACGCCTGCGGTGCCAAGGGCAGTTGCACCCCTGACGGCCTGCCATAACGGCGGACCTCGCCCTATATTGAGTCGCGGCGAGCTAGCTGCGCCTTCCGGAATCGCATACGGGCCGGGAGTGCATCCACCGCATCGTGCGGATGCCCAAGTGCGGGAGGAGGGCCTGTAAGGCGATGCGAGAAGGAAATCGGTGAGATGCCGAGGGCTCTTGCTATGCAGGGAGATCCTTGTCGTTCAGCACACGCTGTCCTTGTTTCATCTCGTATGCTCCATATTCTGGGGAGCGGAGAATGACTCCATCTCCATCGCAATACGAATCATCCATCTTCCTGACCGCAATCAATCGGTCCCATTCACCATGATGTGTATGGTAATCGCGGCCTTTTCTATGGCGAACACCCCCTTTGAGCTCTCTTTCAATGAATCGCTTGCATTTATCTTTATTTCCAATGTATCCCCAGCGATTTGAAGTTCCTTTAATGTCGAGGTTGTAAAAATGCGGCACAATATTTATGTCAGAGCCATTTTGCATCGCAGTGATTAAATCGAGCTGCTTTGATCGGCCATCACAAGGTATGAGGTTAATGCTGAAGTCAAGTACGCCTTGTACCTGGGATGATTTCCAAGTTCGAACTTGCACCTTGTATGTTTTACCATCGCAAGATATGAGAGTTGAAGTGTTCGGAATTGGAGAATACAAACCCCTTCCATAATAGCGGCGTTTCCTTCTTATAAGATAGCGGAACTCATTTTCCGTTTCCGAGGTACCGGGTCCGAGAATTCTGTTCATAAGCGGTGTAAATGAAGCAATAAGATTAAATGTGTAAATCGTGCGCTCATTGATATCTGAACAACATCCGTATGTCTCCGAATCTGCAAATACAGTAGCAATACCAGGGCAGGCCAAATTGGTTTCCCGGACGTTAATATCCTCAGCCTTCTCAACATACCGAAGTCTTGAACCACAATAATATGCGGTTTCGTTCTTGCCACAAATGGATTCGTCGACAGCAAAGTGCGGGTCTATAAAAATGAAATAGCCGTCGTCAAGCGAGTCCAACCATTTTTCGGTTTTCTCTACATCCGCAATGTGGAAAAAAGTCATGTATGTATCCGCAACAAGAGGATCTAGAAGAAATGCTACGAGTTGCATTTGCCAGTCGGATAAACCATGTATGGCGAGCATGTGCGGATGGAATCCCCTTCTTACTTGGCTAAATAAGGCTTCGTAGAAGTCCGCATATGGATACTTATTGTCCGTCCTACAGAAGAGATGACTTAGAAGATCTCGGCAACCGACAGCGCCTTGGTTTATTTGACGCGCATATTGCTCTTGTCCAAGACTTCGAATTAACAGCATGTCTACCCCTACCTTGCCTCATTGGCCTGATGAATGCTCCATCGTTCCGTCATTGGTTTGTTTCTGGAGAAGAGCGCCAGCCGGAATACTCATCTATCCAAATCAAAGAACGATCGATTTTATTTTGCACTTCTAACGACTTTTTTCGGGCGAAAAAAGTTGTTAGAAGGTTTCGTCTTGTTCTAACGACGGTAAGGTGTTGTTAGCGGCTGCTTTGACGGTGGAAGAGGGCCGTGCTTCCGAGTTTTGAGCCGAGGGGCTCCCGCTCCGACATTACGAATGCAAAGCCGTGTGTCTTCCCGCTGCAACGGACTGATAGTTCGTGTAGAGTGACGGGGTAGAACCAAAAGCGGAAGGATGGCTGGAATGTCGGATACCTTCGAGCCCAAAAACATCATCGTCACCGGCGGCTGCGGCTTCATCGGGTCGAACTTCGTGCGCTGGGTGGCGCGCGAGCACCCGGAGGTGCACGTCACGGTGCTCGACAAGCTGACCTACGCGGGCAACCCCGAGAACATCGCGGGGCTGGACCCCGAGAGGGTGGAGCTCGTCGTGGGCGACATCTGCGACGCGGCGCTTCTGGACGAGCTCGTCCCCGGCCACGACGCCGTCGTGCACTACGCCGCGGAGTCCCACAACGACAACTCCATCGCCGACCCGGCGCCGTTCCTGCGCACCAACGTGGAGGGGACCTTCGCGCTCGTCGAGGCCTGCCGGAAGTTCGGCGTGCGCTACCACCACGTGTCGACCGACGAGGTCTACGGCGACCTCGCGCTCGACGACCCGGCCCGCTTCACGGAGGAGACCCCGTACCATCCGAGCTCGCCGTACTCCTCCACCAAGGCGGCCTCCGACATGCTCGTGCGCGCCTGGGTGCGCACCTACGGCCTCAGGGCCACCATCTCCAACTGCTCGAACAACTACGGCCCCTACCAGCACCCCGAGAAGTTCATCCCCCGCCAGGTCACGAACATTCTGGACGGCGTCCGCCCCAGGCTCTACGGCGACGGCCGCAACGTCCGCGACTGGATCCACACCGAGGACCACAGCTCCGCCGTCTGGACGATCCTCACCCGCGGCAGCGTCGGCGAGACCTACCTGATCGGCGCGGACGGCGAGCGCTCAAACATCGACGTCCTGCGCGCCATCCTGCGCGCGATGGGGAGGCCGGAGGACGGCTTCGACTGGGTCCGCGACCGCCCCGGCCACGACCGCCGCTACGCCATCGACCCCACCAAGCTCCGCCGCGAGCTCGGCTGGGAGCCCGCGCACACGGACTTCGCCGCCGGCCTGGAGGCCACCATCGCCTGGTACCGCGGCCACGAGTCCTGGTGGCGCGCCGCCAAGGACGCCGCCGAGGCCCGCTACGCCGCACAGGGGCAGTAAGGCGGGCAAACCCTATAGCTCCCAAAACCGAAAAGCCCGCAGGCGTCGCGTCTGCGGGCTTTTTGCGTAGAGCATCCCGGGGAGCGATCGAATGGGTATCAGAACGCGAGTCGCAAGAAACTGAAAAGAGGTGAGAGGCCACATGATTTCCCATCGCACAAAACGCTGTATCTGGTTTGCCTGCGTTGCACTCGGCGTGGTCGCGTTTGCGGCCATCTTCGCCCTTACCGTTCAGGGACCGCAGGAAAGCGCCTCCCTTTCCGGTTTCTTCGAGCAGAAGCTCACGCCGATCGAGACCGCTGCCGGCGGATCGATCTGGATGACCATCAAGGCGACGATCCGCAAAGTCGCCTCGCATCTGTTCGCTGTCGCCGGCATTCGCAAGTGGGCCCATACAGCGGAGTTCTTCGCGCTCGGGCTGTTTGTGAGCCTGGCGGCGCTTCTGTACGTGCCGCGAAGCAACAGCTCTCCCTTGAAGCCGCGCAAGCGGTTGAACCATCGGGCGACGGTCGCCCTGGTGGTCTGCGTCGCTTGCTCGCTGTTCGACCAGACCCATAAGCTGTTCGTCCTGGGCAGGCATTTCGATGTCACCGACCTTCTTTTCGACGCTTTGGGCTACGGGCTGGCGCTCGCCTTGGTGTTCATCCCCGCCGTCCTCTTGATGGCGCACCGGGGAAAGCGCGGCGCCCATTTCGGCTGACCCGGGGCATGTCCCCAGGGCGTGTCTTTTCATGTAACAACTCATGGTCCCGATGGCATGCGAACGGCGATGAACTCGCCCATATGTGGATGGCGGACTGCATTCGCTCCGAAAACCCAACTGCCTGCTCCTGGAATGGAAGCAGCCTCCCGGCCTGACCGTATAATCAGCATGTGTATCGAAGTGCACATGCTGCAGGCTGTCGACAACGGGAGGATGCATGAGATCCATAATCTTCAAACCATGGCGGGCGGTGATGGCGGCGCTTTGGGCGTGTGCCCTCTGCTTCGTCGCCCTGACCATATCTGCCCCACGGTTGGCATATGCCGAGGGGCCGGTGTACGGCCTGTGGTTGGATGCCGACAACGGGTCTGCTGCTGGAGAACTTGTTGCCTGCGATAGTTCGGGCAAGCAGATAGAAGGACCTGCCCCCGCGTGGAGTGCGGTGACCGATCTCTTTGTCGGTCGTGAGACTGTGCCCGCGTACGCGTTCATGTGGAAGATGAACGGGGACCCCGGCGTGGATTATGTCGAGGCTCCCAACGTCACCTCCATCACCTGTTTGGATAGCTGCACCACACTCGAGGAGTGCGCATTCTGGCCGACCGCCGACGAAGACGAAGGCTATTATTCGCTCGACAAGGTTGAGCACCTGACGCTTTCCAAAAACACGGTCAACGTCGACAACAGGACGTTGTCGACCATGTCCGATGGGGTGAGCGTGGGCGTTGCCGAGGGTAACCCGCATTTTGTGATGGGCGGCGATGCGCTATATCGCGTCATCAACGATGCCGACCTGACGATCTATCCCGACTTCATTGTGGACGATGGACTGATCGAGGCCGGCAAGGGCCAGGTGGAACTCGTGCTATGGAATAGCGCCGCCGGTTCGATTTCGGCCGAAGCCTTCCATGAGAACACGGTGTCTATTGCACCGTATGCCATGTGCGGTACCGCCGCAACTTCAATCGCGTTTCCGAATACGGTGCTCTGCGTCGGTACGTATGCATTTTCCGACAGCTCTCAGCTTACGAGCCTTTCCATTCCTGCGAGTGTCAAGTTGCTTGCATATGATTACTATGATCGCGGCGATGCGTATTGGTCGGCAGGCAATGTGGCCGACGGCTCGACACGGGTGCGCTTTGATGTCGACGACGAGAATAAAAGCTACATGGATTTCAATGGCGCGCTGTATGATGGGTCCGGAATGACGTTGCTCAACTGGCAGCATGCTTCCGGCGAGGTCGCTGTACCCGATGGCGTGCGTGCCGTCGGTGTCGTCGCGTTTCGCGGCAGTGGGGTCACAAAGGTAACCTTACCGATGAGCGTGGAGCGCGTTTGCAATATGGCGTTTTCTGACTGCGCCCAGCTCAGCGTTATCAATATTATGAATCCCGCCGGCCTCTCAGCGCAGGAGCTGACGAACCAATCGTTCGGCTACGGTCAGACCATCACCATCAACGTGCCTCCAAGCGCTTACGATGTGAGCGTGGATCGGATTGTGTACCCTGGGGATCCGAGCACGGAGCATTTGACAATCAATGCGCTGCATAGCTACGCGCGCCTGGTTTCTTTCCAGAATGACGAATATGAGCTTGTGGCTTGCGACGAGGACGGCGCCATTCTCGAAGGAGGGGAAACACCCGATCCTCAGACGGTGACCGACCTGTTTATCGGCTGCGATATTCCTGATTATGCGTTCATGTGGACTTTTCCGGGGAACAAAAGCACGCTGCCCTCAGTGGACACGATCGTCTTGACTGAGGGATGTACTGCCATCGGATCGGATGCATTTTCGTGGGATGAGGACGTGCGCAACTGCGTGCCGCATCTCTCCACGATTCGCTTCGAGGCAAATCCCTCGTTGGTCTTGAGGTCGTTTACGGGCATTCGGCCCGTGTCATTCGAGGTGGGAGAGGGCTGCACGGCGTATGCTGCCGAGAACGGCGCCCTGCTCACTGCCGATAAGACGGAATTGATCAACTGGACGTCGGCTGTCGGCTCGGTGACGCTTCCTGTGTCGGTGAAAACTGTATGGCCGTTTGCGATGTATCGCTCCGAAGCATCTGCCATCACGGTACCCGAGGGTGTGGTGTCAATCGGACAGTCCGCGTTCGGCACTTGCGCTCAGCTCGCCTCGATTAGCTTGCCCGCGAGCGTCGTCGATCTCTCGTACGATATGGAGGCTCCGGAAGACAGCCCGTACACGTGTGCCGGTTTGATCGTTGCGGGGTCTGATGCGGCGGTGGTCACAGTCGATGAGGATAACCCCTTTGTTGCGAGTGACGAGAAAGGCTCGCTGTACAGCAAGGATCGCTCCCATCTTCTGTTTATGCCCGCGACGAACGACCAAATCATCTTGGTGCCGGAGGGCGTTGCGCACATCGAGGTTAGCGCGATAAGCGGAGAGTTTGCCGATGAGGTCATCTTCCCCTCGACGCTGCGCTTTATCGGTCAGGCGGGCGTTCATGATCTTGACGGTGCAAAGGTGACATTTACCTCTGAGGAGCCTCCCAAGCTCGGGCTCGTGGCTATCGATCTTGCCGGCATTTCGGAAATCCACGTGCCCGTTGGAACAAAAGAGGCTTATTCCGCATCTCTGTCGCAATTGGGTGGTGAGCTGCCGAGCATCATCGACGACGTCGAGGTGGACGATCCCGATCCCGTTCCGGATCCAGATCCAACGCCCGTGCCCGATCCCGAGCCTGACGCGCCGGTGAATATTCCCGAAACCGAAGGCGGAGTGGTCTCGGTCGATTCCGTGCCTGTCGGCGAGACGGCGATCGTTGTGGCAGAGCCCGATCCAGGGCAGGAGGTTCGCGAGGTCATCGTCACCGATGCCGAAGGCAACGTGGTTGACGTCACGATCAATGATGACGGCACATATGCGTTCGAGATGCCCGAGGGCGGCGTTACGGTGAGGGTTGTTTTTGGCTGCGATGGCGGCGATCTGTGCGGGACGCATCGCTTTGGGGATGTCGATCAGAGCCAGTGGTATCACGATGCTGTCGATTGGGCAATTGAGTCTGGTGCCATGAGCGGCTATGCCGATCGTGATGAATTCGGTCCCGAAGATACGCTTACCCGTGCGCAGCTGGCGGCAATTGCCTTCAACTTGGCTGGCAAGCCGCAGGTTGAAGGATCTGCAGATTTCTCCGACCTTGAAGACGGCGCATGGTATGCGAATCCAGTGGCCTGGGCTGTGCAGGAAGGATTGTTCTCCGGATACGATGACTCCGACTTGTTCGGTCCAAACGATGGGCTCACCCGCGAGCAGGCGGCGGTCGTCCTTATGCGTTGGGCGGAATTGATGGGACTCGATACCTCGGCGCGCGTTGACCTTTCAGCCTATCCGGATGCTGCCGATACATCTGGCTGGGCGGAAGACGCGCTCTCCTGGGCGGTTGCATCGGGCGTTCTTAACGGTTTTGAGGCCGAGGACGGTACGCGCTCGCTCGCGCCGCAGGTTGTCTGCAGCCGTGCTCAGATAGCAGCGCTTCTCATGAACTGGTTCGAGAGCATCGGTCAGTAGATTCTCACGCCCCGCTCGGTGCTTGCATGCCGGGCGGGGCGCATCTTACATGCATATCGGGAATGCGCCTGATGATGGTCAATGAATGCGTTCCCATTGCATTTTTCCGCGCAGGATTGATGCCATGGTTAATGGGTCCACTCCCATTGCAAACGAAAAGACCGAATCAGATTCTGATTAATACAATATGTTATGTTATTCGGTTCAGTTCGTCCGGTCGGGATCTTGTGAGCCCGGGTGGGGGCGTATATCCGTCTCCAAAAGGAGAAATCGACTCCTCAAAGCGCCATGTTCCGCGTTGATTTGCAATGGGAGTGGGGTCATTGACCGCGTTTTCGATTCTGCATGCGCATTTGCAATGGTAACGCACGTTTTGACCACCTCCGACGCTGCGTCGCTGGCGCAGCTTGCCGATCAGCCATCCTCGCCGTCCCCAGCAGCGCACCCGGGGCGTCTCCCTCCCAACTGATAAACGATTCGGTAACTTGACGCCGCCCCGTTTGGGCCAATGCGTCCGCAACGCTACAATAGAGCCGCTGGCGCACGCCAGTTTCAATGCATCGCGCCGCGGTCGCATGTCCGCTGGTCGCACCATTCTGCGAAAGGGACCGTACATGAAGTATTTCGGCACCGACGGATTCCGTGGAGAAGCCAACAAGGGCCTTACGGTTGATCACGCGTTCAAAATCGGTCGCTATGTGGGCTGGTATTACGGCGCGCGCCAGGAGCGCAAGGCGCGCGTGGTCGTGGGCAAAGACACCCGCCGTTCGAGCTACATGTTTGAATCTGCGCTGGTGGCGGGCCTTGTTGCCTCGGGTGCCGACGCGTACATGCTGCACGTCATCCCCACGCCGGGCGTGGCGTACGAGACGGTCGACGGGCGCTTCGACTGCGGCATCATGATCTCTGCCTCCCACAACCCCTACACCGACAACGGCATCAAGCTCGTGAACGGCGAGGGCT
>DGYMJ06203__coassemble_645_pt1 | contig 18837 bp, 12 predicted proteins | sample DGYMJ06203__metabat2_high_PE_015 | metagenome-assembled genome bin DGYMJ06203
CTTTCGAACTATGGGGCCCCGATTGCTAGGACCTGCAGATTGCACGTGCGTCCAGGCGAGTGCCCGGCTGCGGTGCGCACCGTTTGGAACTTCTCGGGAGCCGACAGATACTGATGTGAGCTTATGCTCACGTTCGTCTAGACTACGTGGAATCGTTCTGATTTTCAAGGTCAAAGACGGATTTTTACGTAAACGGTTTGAAAAGAATTCCCGTCTCTCCACCGAATGGTCACGACTGTAATCGCTCCGATAACAAAAGTGTAAGCGAAGCCGATGGCATGCATTCATCAGAATGGGTACAACAGACGCATATGCATGACCGGCGTCCATGCAATCCCGCCGCGATTCGACCCGTAAAGGAGGTGCACATGCTGAAAGCCGTGGTATTCGACATGGACCAGACCCTGCTCGACATCAACCTGAGCGCCTTTATCGCGGTGCTCGCCAAGGAGGAGTCCGCGCTGCTTGCGGACATCGGGCGCAGGAACCCCCTGTCCATGTTCGCCGCGTACACGGCGGCGCTGCTCGACGTCAACCGCGCGGAGCGCGACAACACGTGCACCAACCGGGAGCTGTTCGATGCGGCCATCGAGCGGCGCGGTGGCGTGGTGCTGTCGGACCCCGTCATCGCCGACGCGATCGCCTATTACGAGCGCGAGATCCTGCCCGGGCGCAACGACGCCATCATCGACGCGCGCCCCATGAAGGGGGCCGCCGAGGCCATCGAGGCCGTGCTCTCGCGCGGTCTGCGCATCGCCCTGCTCACCAACCCGAGCTTCGGCGCCGCCTGCATCGAGTGCCGCATGGGCTGGGGACACCTGCTCGACGTGCCGTTCGAGCTCGTAACGACCATGGAGAACACGCGCCGCGTCAAGCCGAGCCCCGAATACTACACCGATGCGCTCGACGAGCTCGGGCTGAAGCCATCGGAGGTCCTCATGGTCGGCAACGACCGCCAGCGCGACTTCCCCACTCCCGACATCGGGCTGCAGACCGCCTTCGTCGGCCGCGGGACCCCGGTGCGCGCAACCTGGTGCGGCCGCATGGACCAGTTCGCCGAGAGCTTCGATGAGATCGAGCAGCGCTTCTACAAGCGCGCGGAGCGCAACCTCATCGACCTCGTGCAGGAGGTCTGACCGCGCGCGGTGCCCCGTTGCGCGGGCGAGGGCTACACGCGCGTCTTGCCGATCATGAGGTTCAAGATCTCCACGTCGGTCGCTTTCATACCGACGCGGCCGACGTAGCCCATGGACGCGATCGTCTGCTCCACCGTATCCTTCACGAGACCCTCGCCCGCTTGGAAGCCGCGGTCGGCCATGGCCATGTCGCAACCCAGGATGGCGGCGTCGACGGCAGCCGAGATCTTCGCGGCGCAGCTCGGCTTGGCGCCATCGCACACGATGCCGCCCACGTTCCCGAGTGTGTTGACGATGGTCCCGCCGATCTGCTCGCGGGTGCCCCCGCGCATCCAGCAGATGGCGGCACCCGCACCGCAAGCGGCGCACACGACGCCGCAAAACGCCGACAGCGCGCCGATATAGCCCTTGACGTGCGCGGCGACCAGGTCGGACAGGGCCAGCGCGCGCAGCAGGCGCTCATGGTCCACGCCCAGCTCGGCCGCATACTCCACCACCGGCAAGCAGCAGGTGATGCCCTGGTTGCCCGATCCGCAGTTGATCACCACGGGCATCGAGCAGCCGCTCATGCGCGCGTCCGATCCGGCCGCCGCGCGGGCACGGGCGCGGCAGGCCACGCCCTCGCCACGGGTCCCCATCAGCGTGCGCCCCACCTCGGCGCCCCAGCGCCTCTCCAGGCCCTCGCGCGATATGGCGTCGTTGAGCTCGATCTGGCGCTCAAGCACCTCGCGCGCGCCCTCGATGTCGCCGTCCTCGGCGAACCCCACGATCGCATCGATGGTCAGGTACGCGTAGGCGGGGTTGTCCTCCTGCACGGCCAGCGCGGGATCGGCCTCGCGCGACCCCTCGAGCACCTCGTCGTCGAGGGCGCGCAGGACCACGTTCGTGTGGTGCTCGGCGATGACCACCTCGGCGGTGTGCCCGCCTGCGCTCGCCGTCACCTTGATATAGAGGTTCGGCACGCCCTCCACGAGCTCGACGGTGCAGTACGAGCGATCCGCCAGAAGCTCGCGCGTGCGCGCGATGTCGTCCGCCGTCACGGTCTCCAGCACCTCGAGCGCGCTGTCCGCGTTGCCGCCGACCGCGCCGAGCGTGGCCGCGGCCTCGATACCGTGCATGCCGTCCGAATTGGGGACCGTCACGCTCTTCACGTTCTTGACGATGTTGCCCGAGCACCCGACCCGCATGGTCTGCGGCTCGGCGGCGAGCGTCGCGCGGGCGAGCGCCGCCGCGTAGGCGACCGCGATGGGCTCCGTGCATCCCAGGGCGCAGACGAGCTCCTCGTTCAGGATCTCGCACAGCGAGCGGTCGCGGATTTCGGTACAGAACTGAGCGTCGCGGTCTTCGGACATGCACGGTCCTTTCAGCGTGGGCGGGCAAATCGTTGATCTATTGTAACAATTTGCATCACCGAGCCATATTGAAAGAGCCCTGCGGCCTTTGATGACGAGTATCATGAGTATCAGGTATAGACCACCCGCGTTTGGAGCGCCCCATGAAGGCATCACGGCCCTATACTCGCCACCTACTCCTAGGTTTTGTTTGTATGGCCTTGGGACTCTGCGTACCTGCCCACACATGGGCCATATCCTCCACCGACATCCTCAACGCTCGCAGCTGCTGTACGCTATATTCCCCGGCAGCCCTGCTCGGTGTTATCGGAGGGGCAGGCATCGCCCTGCACCCGAGATTCAAGAAAAGCCCCGTCCCGTCTCGCGCCATCGAGGCCGCTGTGTGCTTGGGAGCAACGGCGACGTACGTGATCGCAAGCATATGGAATCTCATCGCAACGCATGGTCAGCGGTTGTCTGAAGTCCGGATCATCCCTGCAGAAATCGTCTTGTTCCTCTGCATCTTCAGTAACCTTTCCAGCTCACTTGTCCTCGTAGAAGCGGCAACACAGAAAAGAGATGTCCTCGGAAGCCGCGTATCCGACGACACGCGCCCCCGACCCGCACTTGTCATGCTTTCATTTTGCGGGGTGACCACTTGGTGGGCGTTAGTGATTGTTGACGGCTGGCTATCGCCGGCACAGCTCCAGCCAGTTCATCTTGCAATCTCACTTGTCGCATCAATCCTTGTGACTGCCGCCGTTGCAAACGCGGCGTACCGATGGGGCGATGCTCGCCTGCGATCTTTCGCTCAACCAGCAGCATGCGGCGTCGTCCTCTCGTACGCCTTGCTCACCGTTTATTCGCTAGCCGAGCTCGACATGCCCCTCTGGTTGCGGCAGGCCCCGCTGGCAATCTGCATCGCAATATACATCTTTACAGAAATACGCACATCGCGACTCGTCACCAGACGAAGCACACGAGGGCGAGAAGAATCATCCAATAAGGTGCCGACGGAGTTCACCGCGTGGCTTGCACGCAAGCCACTTGCCGATAGCGAGCGCACCGTCGTGCTCGCCGCACTCGAAGGGCATTCTTCCGCCGAGATTGGTCAGATGCTAGGAATAAAGCCCGCAACCGTGCGCTCTTACCTTCAACGTGCTTACCGAAAGGCGGGCGTTGGGTCGCTGAGGGAACTGATTGTTCTCATGACGACGCAGACTGATAAGAACCAATTGAAACCGCAACGGACAATCAGTCCATCGGAACATGAAATGCTCTCCGACACGAACGCACACCATGCGTTTCCCACGGGACGCGTCGTGGTATCAGGAGCTTGGCTTGCATGGTGCTCCATTGCGCTGTTCTCGCCTCGCATGGGTTCGGGGGCTGTCAAGGCGGCAATCACTTTAGGTTTCGCTGTCGGATTATTAGCATCCAGTATCCCCCTTCCGCAGCCAAAGCGAATCGAGGCAAATGCGATTTGCCATGCGGGGCTCGCGCTGGTTATGGGACTTATTATGCTTGAGCCGCTCTCTCTTGCCTGCCATGAAGCGCTCGGCATCGAACTCCCGGCAACAGCCGAAGGTGGACGGATTGCGTTCCCAGGAGCCTTCATACTTGGCACATGGAGCGGTAAGGGAATCGCCAACGCGAGAGAGGGAAACTGGCAGAGCAATCCGCTTGCTCACGCGACCCCCCAATTCATCGCAGCCCTGTTGTTTTTCTGCGCCCACACGTCCGCGCAAGCATGGCTCGCCGCTACCGGTATCGCTTGGGCGGTTTCGTCTGCAGGAATCATCTATGGCAAGATGCGGGGCCCTTACGAACCTTGTCCTACCAAGGAAGTGGAGGCCGTATCTCCCCGCATGCACGCAAGCGTGCCGCCCCGCATCTGCGCTGTCTGCACCATCTTCGCCGCATACATGGGAGTCGCGCTTCTCGGATCGCACGCCGTCGGATCTCCCCTGATCTCCCTCCCCCCGCTCTGCCTTACACTCTACGCAATGATTCGCCTTGCACGACAAGACAAGGGTGCGGCGATAAGTACCTTTGCGTGCATCGGCATCACCTGGCTTGGTGCAATCGTTGGCACCACCGGAGTTCTTTCGGCCCAGTTCGCTCCCGTGGCAGGGCTCTATGCGGGAACCTTCATCACCGTTGCACATCCACATTCCGCATGCCTATGGAACGATGTCGAATCGATGTCCGCACGCCTCCAGATCGCATCTGCGGCGATGGGCCTTCTTTTAGGGCGAGCGCTCTCGTCTCTTGCATGGCTTTCAGAGGTAGCGGCACGAAGCATCCCGAACACCTCAATGGAAACGTTCGCGAACGGAAACCTCACACCTTCATCGGCGATTGCGACGACGGTCTGCCTCATAGGAACCGTCGCCTGCATAGGCTCCATCGTATGGTGCCTACGTTCCAGCATCCAAAACGACCCTGATCTTCCTCCTGCTCGCCAAGATGCATGTTCCTTCCTCCGCAGATGCGGTCTTACTGATGCTGAAGCAAAGATCCTTGCAGAAATAGCCAATGGGCTCAGCGGAAAGGAAATCGCGAGAAAGCTGTCATTCGCTCCGGGGACCGTCAACTCCGCCCGGCATCGCGGATATCGAAAACTTCGCATTAACAGCAAAGAGGAGCTTATCGATTTGCTTAACACGCAAAAACCTCCACGATCCGACAATCCGTGCGCATAGGAAGGCCATATGATATGAAAACTAAACCCGCACGCCGCCCGATGAAAAGCTTCGGCACCGTCGCCATACTTGCGCTCGTCATCTGCTCCTGCATCGCCTTTGGGACGCTCTGGGGATCAAATAGGGAAAGCAATAGAGACGCTGGTTCGGACAATGCCAAGGTTATCGTACGACAATCCTCTATCAACCTGCCCGCGCTCTCTCTTAACGAGCTCATCGCAGAATCCGATCTTATTGCGAGCTGCACTGCCGGAGCGCCATCCGACGCAATCCTCATCGATCCTGTAAGCGATGAGAGTCCCAAATTTTACACCGATACGACATTCCAAGTAGAGACGGTGTTCTACGACGAGCTTTCGGCCGGCGTAGAAAGCGGGTCGACCGTCACCGTACGAAGTGAAGGTGGCGAGGGCAATCACACGGTGATGGTGGTCGACGGAGTTCCGACATTCGAAGAGGACGAACGCTATCTCTTGTTCCTCTTCCGGATTCACGACGGCTCCCATTACAACACCGAAGGGGATCACTACTACATCGTGGGGGTTGAAGCAGGCGCTTGGACGGTAAGCGATACTTCGTTTCATAGCCCCTATCCACTACCCGAAGGAATTGATTCCATAACGGACGATGAACTCACGGCAACGATTACGCGCTTGGCGGAATCCCAAAGCCTCTCAAGCGATCCCTCGAGACACAGCGGGCTGAATGCCGATCTCGCCGATATCGAACAAGCATATCGAAGCGGAGCCATCCCAGAGGAGCTGTATGCGAAGCAGCGTGGCCTCGCAGAGCAGGAGGCGAAAACTTTCGCCAGAATCATGTCGCCCGAAGAGCAGGAAGCCTATGAGCGCGGGGTACTCGATTCCTTGGGTGGCGAGCAGGATTACAGCGACACAGCGAGCTCCTCGTCATAGGCCTCCGCGACAGAACCGCATTAGAACCTCCTCATTAATCAACCCATAGCGAAACCTTGGTGTTTTCAGGCAGAGCAGTAACCTGATTTGGAAACGCCAGTCAGCACGATGCGGTACCGGCGGCAAGCCTGAACGGTACCGAGAATCGTCCCTCACGGCAGCAGGCGTTCGTGCCCAACAGTAACATACCGGGACTCTCCAAGACCTACTCGCCTGAACTCACCGAGCGCGTACGCGCGAGGCCGAACGCACTCAGCGCGAGGCCGAGTCGCGCCGCTCTCAATAACGCAATCCTCGCAATCAGAACGGCGAGCGTGCAGGCGAGGGCGGTCGGCAGGTCGGTCGGTTCGCGCACCGCGTGAAGCTCGCCGGATGCCTGCGCGGCACCAACACCCACAAGCGAAGGGAGCCGTTGCAGCACCGGTCCAGCTTACCGACAGCGCCATTCGAACTGGCTGACGTTGCCAAATCGGGTTACTGCTCATTTCCGCTGCTCAGGCATGGCTTCCGTATACGCATAACTACTGCATATCGGCTGATTGCATACCCTCGATAACCATCGGGATAAGATGTGCCCACAAACTCTGCAGGGTGAAATCGCGAGCAGAAGCTCTACCAAATCTAGGGAAGAAACGAAGTGATGAATCGAACGAAAAAGATCGTATGCGGAGCAATCACGGCAGCGACCTTACTCTTGTTCTCCATATCGCCCGCCTTCGCATACACCCTGACAGGCCAGCATATCGGCGAAAACCTCTGGTACCGCCCTTATGTGGAATTCACAAGCGAATCCCGGGAAGCAATGCGGCAGGCGATGTCGACATGGAATCAACATCTCCCCGAAGGTCAGCGCGCGTGTTTTGAAAACATCAATCACTATTTGACCTCCTATCCAAGTAACGACGGCCTATCTCGTGTATACAAAACGCATCTCGGTGGTTCAAACTATGTTGCTCAAAACACCTGGTGGTACAACACCTCCACTGGAGCAATTTCTTCTTCAGACATTGATATCAACGCCAACTATTCGTGGTGGAACGGCGCCCATGAGGGCTGCTACGACGTGCAATCGGTGGTGCTGCACGAAATCGGCCACTCTGTCGGTCTTAGCCATTCAAACAACTATAGCGCGGTGATGTATCGATATTCCTACACAAACACCCTGAAGCGCGCCCTTACCCAAGATGACATCAATGGCGTCAATGCCATCTACTAAACAAGGAGGTCATCATGAGGAAAAACATTGCAGCTCTTGCTCTTGTAGGGGGAACCTGCGCCCTCGCTTTGGCTCTCAACACCTGGAGCCCTTTCAACATGCATGATGATAAAGATTCGCAGCCTGAGCAGCAAAACAATGAGCAGCAACCTCTACTCGTCCAGCATTCGTCGCCGCTCATGCCCGCGCTCACGGTAGACGAGCTCTTTGATCGCTCCGATCTTGTGGTCGTGGCAACAGTCGGAAACACAACCGACACCCTTCTTATCGATCCGGTTGACGATAAAGAGCCGAAATTCTTCACCGACACGCTTTTCACTATCGAGACAGTCGTCTACGGGACGCCCGATTACGTCACCGGATCAACCTCCAACGTCACCATCCGCACTGAGGGCGGGACGGGGAATTACGTTCAGACCGTAAACGACGGGACGCCTGACTTCTTGGAGGGTGACAGCTATCTGCTGTTCCTTTATCAACTCGATGATGGAACGTATTACAACACTGCTGGCAATCATTACTATATCGTCGGCATAAGCACAGGCGCATGGAAGGAATCGGCCTCCGAACCAAACGTCTTCGATAGCCCTTGCTGGCAGCCGGAGGATGCGCAAACCGCAACGCTTGATGGGGTAGAGACAATCGCGGCATCGCTTCCCAGCACGATCGAGTCTGCTCAGACACCGAATAAGAATTCCGGCGTCAACGCCGATTTGGAAAACATTGAGATGGAGTTTGAGCAGGGCATCATCTCCGAGGAAGAGTATCAACGGCTCCTCGAATTAGCCCAACTGGAGGCATCGTCTTTCGCGCGAGTCATGAGCGAGAGCGAGCAGAGCACCTATGAGCAAGAAATGCTTGAACAGTATGGTGCCGAACAATCGGATTCTCAAAGCTAACGCTCATAGCCAACCTGTTGCCGGCACACCATTGACTCCATAGGGAGGTGTATCGATGATCGACTCGTCAGAACGTTTTGTAGATACACCTCCTTCTCGACGTTTAAAACCCACAGGGAAAAACGTGAACAGCAGGATGCAGCTCCTCCGCGCTATCGCAATCACAGCGGTGTGCATGGGCCACGTTGACCCCGCCGGGTTTTCAGGACCTTTTCGTCTCTTTCCGCCGTACTCATACCAAGTCGCAGCCTTCGTGTTCACAGCGGGATATCTTTATAAGGCGGAACATGATACGCACCCGATACGATACATTGCAAGAAAAATAATACGTCTGATCATTCCTCTGCTACTTATCAACTGTTGCTACGGGTTTACCGCCTATGGGCTGCACGCTTGGGAGATAATCAACTATGAACCTGCATTGAACCTGGATTCGCTCATAATCGAACCTCTGCTTTACAGCGATACGTTCGTCATCAACGGCGCCATGTGGTTCATCGCTCCGCTTTTTATTGCCGAAAGCGTCAACGTGTTAGTGCGATCACCACTTAGCAAACTAAAGAACGGTGCCATGCCGGAAATCATGCTTGCCATGCTGTATTTCTCAATAGGGCTATTGGCAGCAGACCGCGGAGGAGCGAAGGGGCTGGAAGCGGGTCCGGAGCTCACCATCTGCAGGGTCGCGTTGTTCCTCTCATGGTTTGGAATGGGGCGTCTCTATCGTTGCCGACTTGAACACTTGGACTCTCTCCCGAATGGAAAGCTGTTTCTCGGAACCATGCTGGGCCAACTCATCATCATCTACCTAGCGAACGGCGTGCCGGTCTACAACTCAGCCTGGTGCCGGTTCTACAACGGCGCTGCGCTCTCATATGCCTCGACTATACTGGCGCTTGCCTTCATGCTCAGAATCTGTCGCATCATTGAACCTTTGGTGAGACAGTTGCCCCTCATGCGTTCCTTAGCGAACAATTCGTTCAGCATCATGTGTCATCACCAGTTCGGATATCTGCTGGTAACTCTTGCATATGCCGGCCTGTTTTCCTTGATTGGAGCGCCCGGGGACTTCGATATCGGCGCGATGCGAAGTCTGGCTGTGGGATATTTCTACCTCCCTGGAGGGAACATCCAATTCATAGCTCCCTATGTTGTTGCGGGAATCTGGTTCTCTCTATCGGTACACCGCGGATGGCTGCTAATCCGCAGCTCACTATCCAACTGGTACAACGAACGAAAATCGATGCAAACCGGATGAAGGCCAAATCCAAGCTCATCGGACCTTACGATGATTGCCCCAAGAGAGCTTGAGGCAGCTATACTCGGCGCGCCGCGGGCATCGCCGATGCAACAGTTACGGTATCACCCGGCTGGAATGCACGGAATCGCTGCAGATTCCGTGCATTCCGGCCGGGTGATACCAGCATGGTTGCAGCTTGATTCGTTTCAGATGCCGCCGAGAGACCTTGGAGGCTACAGCACCGAGCGGGTGCCCTCCCCCATCTCGACCACCGCCGACAGGCCGGCGAGCGCCGCCTCGTCGGCGACCAGCGCATCCTCGACCGCCTGGCGCTGCTCGGCCACCGCCGCAGGCGCCGTGCCGCCGCGCGTCGTGCGCGCCGCAACGATGGCATCGAGGTCGAACGCGCCCACCACGTCGTCGCCGAACAGGTCGCTTGCCGCGCGGAACGCCTCGATGGGCAGCTCGGAGATATCGCAGCCGGCCTTCTCCGCCTCGAGCACCAGGTGTCCCACGACGGCGTGAGCCTCGCGGAACGGCATGCCGCGCTTTGCGAGGTAGTCGGCAACATCGGTCGCCGCCAGGTGCCCCCGGTGCATGACGGCGCGCATGCGCCCCGCGTTCACCTTCCACGTGCTCACCATGCCGCGCATGACCGTCAGGCACTGGTCGAGCGTGTGCGCCGCGTCGAGCGCGCCCTCCTTGTCCTCCTGGAGGTCCTTGTTGTAGGCGAGCGGCAGGCCCTTGCACGTCATGAGCAACTGGACCAAGTCGCCCACCACGCGCCCGGTCTTGCCGCGGATGAGCTCGGCGAAATCGGGATTCTTCTTCTGCGGCATGATCGACGAGCCGGTCGAGAAGGCGTCGGACAGGGTGATGAACCCGAACTCCTGGCTGCTCCACAGCACGATCTCCTCGGACAGGCGCGACAGGTGCACCGCCATGACCGAGCAGGCGTACTCGAGGTCGAGCAGGAAGTCGCGGTCGGACACCGCATCCAGCGAGTTCTCGATCACGCGCGAGAAACCAAGTGCATCGGCCGTCATCTGGCGGTCGAGCGGATAGGTGGTTCCGGCAAGCGCGGCGGCGCCGAGCGGAGAGGCGTCGGCGGCGTCGAACGCGGCGCGCAGGCGGCCGAAGTCGCGCGTCAGCATCCACACGTAGGCGAGCAGCTGGTGCGCGAAGAGCACGGGCTGTGCGTGCTGCAGGTGCGTCATGCCCGGCAAGATGGTGTCGCCGGCCGCATCCGCCGCCTCGACCAGCGCGCGGCGCAGGCCCAGGTTGTCCTCCATGAGCTGCTTGGCGAGCGCCTTGGCGGCCAGTCGGGTGTCGGTCGCGACCTGGTCGTTGCGCGAGCGGCCGGTGTGCAGCCGCCCGCCCGCCTCGCCGATGCGCCTCGTGAGCTCAGACTCGATGGACATATGGATGTCCTCGTCGTTGATATCGAACGAGAACGCCCCCGCATCGATGTCCGCCTGGATGCCGTCGAGGCCCGCGCAGATGGCGTCGCGGTCCTCCTCGCTGATGATGCCCTGCGCGGCGAGCATGGTCGCGTGCGCCTTGGATCCCGCGATGTCCTGACGGTACAGATGCCGATCGATCGGCAGCGACGCGCCGAACTCCTGCGTCACCTCGGATACCGCCTCTTCAAAACGGCCGCCCCACAGCGCCATCTTGCAACCTCCTTGTGTCCGGCGGACAACCCCGCCGCCCGCTTCGTGTAAAGGGTAAGTATACGCCGCCTGCCCGGACCCGTCTGCGCAAGACCGGTCCGGGCAGGCAAAACCAGGGCGCCGCAGCTATTATGCCGCGGCGCCCGCCGAACTCGGTGCGTCCCTAGTCGACCTTCTGCAGGCCCGAACCCGGACCCTGCACGCGCGACCAGGTGCGATGCTGCATGCTGTGCAGCTCGATGAAGCCGGGCGCGGCCTCGTGCGGGAAGGTGTCGCCCTCGTCGTAGGTCGCGAGGTTCTTGTCGTAGAGGCTGTAGTCGGAGCGCACGCCGTCGACGAACAGGCCGCCGCGGCACAGCTTGATGCGGACCTCGCCGGTCACGAACTTCTGCGTGTAGGCGTTGTAGGCGTCCAGCGCGAAGCGGTTCTGGCTGAACCACAGGCCGCGGTACACCGCGCTCGCCCACTCGACATCGAGCTTGGCCTTCTCCTTCAGCGTCTCGTAGTCGAGGCAAAGCGTCTCGAGCGTATGGTGCGCCTCGATGAGCAGCAGCGCGGCGGGGCACTCGTAGCACTCACGGCTCTTGATGCCCACGACGCGGTCCTCGATCATATCGAGACGGCCGTACCCGTTGCGGCCGGCGATCTCGTTGGCCTTGATGATGAGGTCGAGCAGCTCCATCTTCTCGCCGTTGATGGAGGTCGGCACACCGCCCTCGAACCCGATGATGACGGCCTCGGGCTCGGCGGGGCAGTCCACGGGGTCGGCGGTCATCGTCCAGATGTCAGCCGGCGGGGTGTTCCAGGTGTCCTCGAGCACGCCGCACTCGATGGCGCGGCCCCACAGGTTGTCGTCGATGGAATAGGGCTTCTTCTTGGTGGTGGGCACCGGCACGTCGTGCGCGGCCGCCCACTCCATCTCGGACTCGCGGGAGGTCAGGTCCCACTCGCGAACCGGCGCGATGATCTCCAGATCGGGGTCGAGCGCGCGAATCGAGGTCTCGAAGCGCACCTGGTCGTTGCCCTTGCCCGTGCAGCCGTGCGCCACGTACTTGGCGCCGTAGCGGTGCGCGATCTCGACGAGGTGCTTGGAGATCAGCGGGCGGGACAGGGCGGAAAGCAGCGGGTAGACGCCCTCGTACTTGCCGTTCGCCCAGATCGCCTTGGACAGGAAGTCGCGCGCGTACTCGGCGCGCATGTCGACCGCCTCGGACGCGATCGCGCCCATATCGAGGGCCTTCTGGCGAATCCACTCGAGATCCTTCTCGTCCTGGCCGACGTTGCCGCAGATGGCGATGACGTCGAGGTTCTTCTCGACCTGCAGCCACTTGATGCAGACCGAGGTGTCCAGACCGCCCGAGTACGCGAGTACGACCTTTTCCTTGCTCATGGTGTTTCCTTCCTTGTCAAGGTTTGCAAACGAAACAGAGCGAGCCCGTCGCGGCGCTTATACGATATGTAATGAAAGGTTGGGCCGCGGCACTAGCTGCCGTGGCGAGATCAACCCGACGCACCTATAGACGAACCCTGCCGGAGAGCCCTCCTCTCCATGCGAACAGAGACGACCGTTTTATCGTCGTCGGGAAATTGCACGCTGGCGTCGCGTCGCGATATCGGCAGCAGTCTGGCCGGGCAGCATGGCGTTGCGCGCCATGGCCTGAATTGTCGCCAGCACGTAGCCCACCGTTCGCTTCCTTTCTGCATCGACCCTGCGTGCGTATCGTCTCGACGCATGGGAGCGTCGATTGGTCGCTACTATACGCTAAAGTGTCTGCTTGCGAAACCGTCAATAGGAAAGAAACATTCTAGAAATCTACGCTCCGGCACGTCGACGGCACGTTTCTTTAGGCCGACTCGCCCGCGACGAGGCGGGAGATCTCGGATCGCCTTGCCACCATCACGATCAGCGGCACGAGCAGCACCACGCAGCTCGCCCCGATCAGCACGCCCTGGACGCCGAACAGATGCGCCAGCACGGGCGCCGCGAACAGCGGGACCGCCCCCGCCCCGCTGAAGCCGGCGTTCATGACCGAGTTGACGCGACCGAGCAGATGGAGCGGGGCGTGCATCTGGACCAAGGTGTGCTGCAGCGGCGTGACCATACCGAACGCGCAGCCCAGCAGAAGCTGGCCCGCGATGGCGCATCCCACATGCGACGTGCCCACGTACAGCACGCACGCCGCGCCCTCGAAGGCGATGAGCAGCATCAGGGTCCGCACGTTCACCCAGCGCCGCGGCACGCGCATGGCCGCGAGCGCGCCCACGACGCTGCCCAGGCCCGCAGCGCTCGAGAGCCATCCCATCCACGAGATGTCGACCTGCAGCACGTCGCGGTAATAGAGCGACTCCAGCGGGTCGAACGCGCCGTAGCCGGCATATGCGAGCACGCCGACCCAGAACAGCAGGGCGAGCGAGGGGACCGCGAACACCGTGCGCGCCGAATCGGCGAGCGTCGAGCCCTCGGGACCCTGCGAATCCCCGCGCCCCCGCTCCCCCGCCCGCGCGGAGGCCCCGATGCGGCGCAGCAGCGCCCCCGCGGGAACAAGCGCCAGGGCGGACAGCACCGCCGTGAACGCGAAGACGCGCTGCGACGGGAGGAAGGTCGCGATGATCCCGCCGACCGCCGGGCCCACGACCACCGCGACGTTGGAGACGACCGACATGACCGCGTTCATGCGCTTGCGCTGCTCCGCGTTGTCGCTCAGATAGGCGGGGTAGGCTGACAAGTAGGCGTACCCCACGCCCGTGGCGAACCCGAACGCCGCGCTCATGGCGAGCACGGCCGCCACGGATCCGCCCGCGGCCTGGAACAGCGCGCTCGACACCACGGCCACGCCCAGGGCGACCGCCGTGTGAACCTTGGGCCCGCGCGTATCGAGCAGCGACCCGCCCGCCGTGTTCCCTGCGATGATAAAGAGGTTGAACAGACCGACGGCCATGGCGATGTCGCCGGTCCCGGCATGCAGCTGGTAGGTCAGCGTGCCGATGATGCCGATGAAATACGAAGCCTGGACGCCCAGGTAGAGCATGAATCGAACCGCAGCGAGCGCGAACGTGCCGCGCGGCAAGGATGCGCGGATACCTGCGAACATGTGGGTGATCTCCTTTCTGATGGTGCTTTTCTGGACGGAATCGCTTCCGCCCACGGCGGCGCGGCGCCCTTCCGTGGGGAAACGACCCCAAAAAAGCACTATCAGCAGGCGATCTCGAGCAGGCGGTCGATCACCTGCGCCACACCGCGCTCGTTGTTGGAGGGGGCGACGAAGCGCGCATGGGCGCGCATGTGGTCCTCCGCGTTGGCGACGACGTAGCTATGGCCCACCGCCTCGAGCATCTGGACGTCGTTGTAGGTGTCGCCGAGCGCGAGCGCGTCGGCGACGGGCACGCCCAGGCACTCGCACAGCCGCGTGATGCCCGTGCCCTTGTCGACGTGCTTGTTCATGAAGTCGATCCACTCCTTGCCGGCATTGGTCACCGAGAAGCGCTCGCCCCATGCGTCGCGATAGGTCTGGGCGTACACCTCCTCGGCCATGCGGTCGGGGAAATAGACCGTGTACTTGTCGGCCTCGGCATCGAGGCCCGCAAAGGTGTCGACGTACTCGATCTTGGTGAAGAAGCGGCGGAAGAAATCGTCGTAGACGCGGTCGCACTCGAGCAGGAAGGCGCTCTCCGTGCCGCACAGGACCGGACGCCCACGCCCGTCGTCGAGCGTGAAGTCGATGAGCTCGTGATAGGTGGGCGGATCGATCAGATCCTTGTAGGCGAGTCGTCCGTTCGCCCAGATGGCGGCGCCGTTATCGGCTATCAGCGCCATCTGGTCGAGATGGGATGCGAACATGTCCTTCAAGGTATACAGCGGCCGCCCGCTCGCGGCGCAGAAGACGATGCCCGCGCGCGCGAGCGCCTCGATGCGCTCGGACATGCCGGGCGGCATGCTCCCGTCGTCAGCGAGCAGGGTGCAGTCCATATCGCTCGCGACGATCCTGACGCGGGCGAGATCGACGTCGTCGAACATCGTAGGCATATCGAGAAGCGACATAGGCGCGAAACCTTTCATATCCCCCATGCTGCGGCACGACCCCCGCAGCAGACAACGGACGATTATAGGGCAGTCGCCCGACCGGCGGCGCCAAGGGCGCCGAATATCGTGGGAGGGCCGGCGGATCGCACGGGATCCGCCGGCCCTGCAGGCAGTCGATTCCTACTTGGCATCCGCCCAGGTGACTCCCGTGGACGCCTCGGCGATCAGAGGGACGCGCAGCTTGACGACGCCCTCCATCTCCTCGACGACCATCGCGGTCAGGCGCTCGACCTCGTCGACGGGGCACTCGAAATCGAGTTCGTCGTGCACCTGCAGGATCATGCGCGCGGCGAAGCCCTCGTCGTGAAGACGGCGGGCGACGCGCGCCATGGCGATCTTGATGATGTCGGCGGCGCTGCCCTGCATGGGATGGTTCATGGCCGTGCGCTCGCCGAACGAGCGCTGCGCCGGGTTGCGCATCTTGAGCTCGGGGATGGGCCGACGGCGCCCGAACATGGTCTCGGCATACCCCGTGCGCTTGGCCTCGGCGACGGTGCGGTCGAGGTAGGTGCGCACGCCGGGATACGCGCGGAAATACGCCTCGATCATCTCGCGCGCCTCGGCCATGGGGATGTCGAGCGACTGCGAGAGGCCGTAGGCCTGCTGGCCGTACACGATGCCGAAGTTCACGGCCTTGGCGCGGCTGCGCAGCTGGGGCGTGACCTCCTCGACCGGCACGCCGAACACGCGCGCGGCGGTCTCGGCGTGAAAGTCCTCCCCCTCGTTGAAGGCGCGCACCAGGTGCTCGTCTTCGGAGAGGTGCGCGAGCAGGCGCAGCTCGATCTGGCTGTAGTCGACCGCGAGGAACACCGCGCCCTCGCCTGCCGCGAACGCCGTCTTCACGGTGTGCCCGAGCTCAGAGCGGGTGGGAATGTTCTGCAGGTTGGGGTTGGACGACGACAGGCGGCCCGTGGCGGTGATGGTCTGGTTGTACGTGGTGTGCACGCGGCCGTCCCCGCGACGCTGCTGGCCGAGCGTGTCCAGATAGGTGGACTTGATCTTGGTCTTCTCGCGCCATTCGAGGATCAGGCGAACGATCTCGTGGTCGCGCGCGAGGTCGTCGAGCACCTTCGCGTTGGTGGAATAGTAGCCGCGCTGCGTCTTCTTGAGGCCCTTGGTGGGCAGGCCCATGACGTCGAACAGGATGTGCGACAGCTGCATGGGGCTGGCGATGTTGAAGGAGTCGTCGCCCGCGAGCGCGCGGATGCGGCCGGCGAGCTCATCGATCTGGCCGACGAGCTTGTCGGACATCTCGCTCAGGCGCTCGGGGTCGAGGCGCATGCCCGTACGCTCCATATCGGCGAGCACCGGGATGAGCGGCATCTCGATCTGCGTGAACACGCGCGCGGCGCGTGTACGGTCGAGCGACTCGGCAAGCGGCATGAGTGCCGTACGCGCAAGGACCGCCGAGCGCGCGGCGGCGGGCACGGCGCCCTCGGCAGCGCCGTCTTCGCCCGCGGCCGCGGGAAGCTGCACGTTCAGGTACGCATCCGCGATGTACCCGTCATCGAACGACGAGCGCGCCGAATCGAGCAGGTAGGCGGCGACGACCGTATCGAAGATCCTGTCGGGATCGATCTCAAGGGCGTCGATGTGGGCGGGCACGGAGGAATCGGCCGGGGCGAGCTCGTGGATAAGCGCCTTCACGTCCGGTGAGACGACCTTCCCCTCGTCGAACAAGCGGAGCAAAACGCCCGCGATCAGGCCGTGCGAGAAGTCGTAGCCATCGACCTTCGGCAGGTCGCAGGCGCCGCCGTCGGGCTCCTCGAAGGCGAGCAGCGCGTCGGGGGCAGCGACCCACAGCGTGTGCGTGAGGCCGAACAGGGCCCCTGCCTCGCGGTCGTCGTCGAGCACCGCGGCGATCCACTCCCCCGCCTCGATGGCACGAGCGAGCTCGCGGGCGGCCTGCTCGACGTTCTCGCCCGTCGCGGCGTAGGCATGCAAGGCGTCGGGGACATCGAGGGTCGAGGCGGCCGCCTCGGGTGCGCCCTCTCCGCCGATAAACGCGAGGAAGCGGTTCTGCATGGCGTTGATGCCCAGCTCCCCGAGGGCGTCCGCGACCGAGGACGCGTCGTATGCCGGAAACGCCGTGTGCTCGAAATCGAGCTCGACCGGCGCGTTCGTCTGGATGGTCGCCACCTTGCGCGAAAGCAGCGCGTCGTCGATGTGCGCGCGCAGGTTCTCGCCCATCTTCCCCTTGACCTCGTCGGCGTGCGCGATGACCTCGTCGAGCGAGCCGTACTGCGCGATGAGGGCGCTCGCCTTCTTGGGGCCGATGCCCGGCACGCCGGGGATGTTGTCGGAGGTGTCGCCCTTGAGGCCGTAGAAATCGGGCACGAGCTCGGGCGTGATGCCGTGGTAGAGGTCCTCGACCGACTCGGGCGTCATGATCTGGACGTCGGAGAGGCCCTTCTTAGTGCCGACGATCTTCACGTGCTCGGTGGAGAGCTGGTACATGTCGCGGTCGCCGGTGATGAGGTACATGTCGCAGCCGGCTGCCTCGCCCGCGCGCGCGAGCGTGCCCAGGATGTCGTCGCCCTCCCAGCCCTCGGCCTCGAGGATGGGCACCGACAGCTTGGACAGGAGCTCCTTGATCATGGGGAACTGCTGGCGCAGGTCCGGGTCCATGGGCGGGCGCTGGGCTTTGTACTGCGGGAGCATCTCCATGCGCACGCGCGGCTTGCCGCGGTCGAAGGCAACCGCCACGCCGTCCGGATGGAACGCGTCGATCATCTTGAGGAACATGTTGAGGAAGCCGAAGATGGCGTTCGTGGGGCGGCCGTCCGGCGCATTCATGGTGGGCGGCACGGCGTGGAACGCGCGGTGCATCAGCGAGTTGCCGTCGATGACGGCAAACGTGCGGCGGGTATCGGGCATAAGTCATCCTCTCGTTTGCGAACTGGGTCAAGTCTACCCCATCGTGTGGATGCCGTGGGATGGGGCGCAAGGGTGCTGCGATACACATCGACTGCACGAGGGGATTGCGGCGAGGTGCGACCCACTGCCGAGATATCGCGGGACGATGAAGAGAAGGACCTTCGTTTCTGTCTCCTTCGGTTTGCCTCGAAATGCCCGTGCTCGGGCTGATCGGTATGCTCTGGCTACAGCGGAGGCGCTGAAGCTTGGAGCTGCTGAAAACCGGTTTATCTCGGTCATCTCGATCAGCCATCAGTCGAAACGACGTCGGTCCAGAACCATGCATCCTGCGCCGCCCCGGGAGACGGGGTACCTGCTACCGATCCAAAACAAGCGAAAGGAAAAGAGACTCAAAGAGCTGGATCGGCTACCAGTCAAAACGACGCTGCTCCAAAACTCTTCTTCTGTCTTTCTGTCTCAAATATGACATCAGCTACCAGTCAAAACGACGCTGCTCCAAAACTGGGAGAACGTCCCAGGAGCGCTATCAAGGATCGGCTACCAGTCAAAACGACGCTGCCCCAAAACCCCGTGACCTCGCCCAGATAGTTGTTCCGGATCAGCTACCAGTCAAAACGACGCTGCTCCAAAACCGGAGCGGCTGGACAGTCCTCCCCGGGCGAGATCAGCTACCAGTCAAAACGACGCTGCTCCAAAACGATCATCATCCGTGCTCCTCCCAGTCCGGGGATCAGCTACCAGTCAAAACGACGCTGCTCCAAAACGATG